>CEAA01024086.1_pt1 | contig 185558 bp, 184 predicted proteins | sample 557551 | NCBI WGS metagenome assembly CEAA01 (sample SAMEA3182115, study PRJEB8094) | gut metagenome | biome: human; feature: gut; material: Stool; isolation source: human stools | place: Canada | collected 2013-06-11
ATCTCCCTCTCCGGCGTGGTGGAGAGCGCCTCCATCAAGGTGGCCGGCGACCAGTTCAACGAGGCCATCGTCAAGTATATGCGCCGCAAGCACAATGTGCTGGTGGGTGAGCGCACCGCCGAGCTGATGAAAATGCAGATCGGATGTGTCTTCCCCAAGGAGCAGGAGACGTCCATCGAGATCAAGGGCCGCTGCCTGGTGACGGGTCTGCCCAAGGTCATCAACGTCAGCTCCACCGAGATGCTGGAGGCATTCGAGGAGCCGGTAGAGCGCATCCTCGAGGCAGTCCACGGCGTGCTGGAGCGCACCCCGCCCGAGCTGGTGGCCGACATCTCCAACAACGGCATCGTTATGACCGGCGGCGGCAGCCTGGTGGACGGCTTTGACAAACTCATCGAGGCCCGCACCGGCATCCACACCGTGGTGGCCGAGGGAGCTATCTCCTGTGTGGCCGAGGGCACCGGGAGAAGTCTGGATTCCTTGAACTCCATGACAGACGGTACCGTAAACCTCTCGCGCAGGAAGCAAATGAACTGAACGGACCTATTTGCCGCGTTCCTGCGGCTTCGAGTGCCCCTGCTCTGTGGCGGGGGCGCTGTCTTTTTTGTTCTCGGCTGCCCGGATCTGATCCGAAAGGGAAGGCTTGAGCCGAGAAAGGCCTTCCTGAATCTTTTCGACAAACAACTCTTCGTTGCGCTCGCAGTAGTAGAAATTCTCGTCCAGCGTGCCTTCGAACCAGCGAATGACCTCGGAATCCCTATCTCCCTTCCCTGTTGCGATATACTCCTGAAGCGCCTTGTCAACGGCGGACAAAAACTCCATACCATCGGGTGCAGCTGCTGCAGAAGCGTAAAGAGGGTCAAAGCCCTGTTTGTTGAGGAGCTTCCCGAGAATGGGAAACTGCTCGCGGTGCGCCAGTTCCTCCTTGTCGTAATAAGGGAATTCTTTGCCATCTATGGTAATGATTAAATTGCGCTGGACTTCAAAAAGATCGCCTAAAACAGCTTCGCTGGCAAGAAGCTCTCGCGGCGTAAAATCTCTGCCAAACATACAAGGAACCTCCTCGGTACAAAATCAGCGGGACATTTCAGGAGATGTACTCTCTATCTTGTCCGGCTGGGTGCGCTCTGTGGCGGACTGCATCTGCTGATCCAACGTGGGACGCTTACCCAGCATCCGGACGGCAAAACTCTCAATGTCATCCGCAGTGAGCCATTCAGGCTTCTTGCTGTCAGGAAAACTTTGATACAGTGCTACCATGTGAAGGATCTGACCTGCCTCGTTGCCACGAGCCCACAGTGCGTTCGCACTGCGGTTGCCGTAACCCAGATAGTATTTGCAGTCGCTGCGAAGCCGGTCCAGCATCTGATAGCGGAACTTATCATCATGACCGACCGTGAGCTCAGTGGTGAGCATATCATCCACATTTTTGCGAACCCAATGACGGGGGTCTGCATTCTGCGCCAAATCGCTGGAATGGATGTCAAAGCTGCCCAGCTTACAGGTCATGTTGCGATCTGCAAAGACGTTACAATGGTAGCCGGGACCGCCGCCCACCACATCCGGGATAGATGCAATGTACAAACCCTTGTATTTCATGTTTGCGCCTCCTTGCGTTTTACTTTCGTTCTCCAGCTTTACAAGCTGGGTAAATTCATGGGAGGGTATCTCCCTTGCGGGGTACGGGTCATGGTCGTAGCCGTACAGTGTGCCGTCATGGCCGAGATCCGTAAGAACGACGGGCCCCGGCTCGTAGGCGTCGATATAGCTGCCCGTGGTAAGGTCTTTGCCGTAGAAATTTAATACGGTATCGGGATCTGCAAGCCAGAGGGCGTGAGAAATGTTCACGCCGGTGACCTTGCTCAGATCCTCCAAGACCTCGCGGAAGAAATCGACTTTTTCTCCCCAGGACATATCATCCACAAAGCCGTTGTCGTCTAACTCCCTTGTGATCGATTCCAACGCCGGCGCCAGGGAGCTGCCCTTCAGCTGATGGCTGCACAGATATTCAGGGATATCTGTGTTGCCCAGCTCAAACGTTTCAAAGGCCATGACCTCAGCAGCATCCCGGGGGCCTATGCCACTGAATGTTTCGGTACGGTATCGCAACATATTACATCTCTCCCCTCCGGAGCCGTATCAACGCTCCGGTTCTTTTTCGTTGTTCGGCGTATCCTTGCCGGTACGGGACTGTGCGTCCTTGATCTGCGCGTCCAGAGGGCTTTTGGAAGGCTGTTTGTCCGCTTCGTGCTGCGGGTGAATAGCCGCAAACAGATCGAACTCCATGTCCTCCAGCCCCTTGTTCTCCTCGATGTCCGGGAAGTAGGTCTCTCCGTTCAGGAATGCCCTGCCCTCTCTGCCCTGCAGGACAGCCATCAGGGCGTTTTTGTCGCCGCTCTTGAGCTGGGTATAAGTTTCGGGAGAAACGTCCAGAGACATACCTACGCGAGCCCAGAGGCGCACTGTACCGTCCTTCTGCTGCAGCAGGTCGGCAGACGGGACGGGAATAGACTTATCGGCTTCGACCACCGGCACGTCTTTCGCTGCATACTGTTCTGCCCGATGCTGAAGAAGATCTGAAACGAAGCGCAGCGTCTTGATCTTCGCTGCACGGGCTTCACGCTGCTTATTGTTTTTGTCCGTGCCGCCCAGCTGCTCTGTGGCCCAAATCTCATGGTCAATGATGTCCATGACCTGATCAAAACTCAATTTGGGCTTAGGCGACAGATAGGCGGAAAGATCTGAGAAGTTGGCAAAATCGTCGCCAAAGCCGCCCACGACAAACATGCCGTCAACGGCGGCCTCGGAAAAAAGCTCCTCGCGGGTCAGGTCCTGCTCCTGGCACAGTTCAGCTAATTGTTTTTCGCTCATGAGCTCTAAATAATATTCCTGATAGTCAACGCGGTCAAAGGTCAGGATGTCGCCCTTGTTGATGAGAACGTGCTCCTGAAATTGGTTGCCAGGCTCGGAGGAAAAAGCCTCCACGACCAGGCCAAGACGTTTGGTTTCCGTTGCGAGGGTAACGGAAGGATTCCTGGGCGACAGCATGGCTTCCTTGATGCTCCAGGCACAATCTCCGGAGATGTCGGCGTAGCCTATGCTCCTATTGCTCAGGTAAGGTGTGAAGGGTTCTTCCGTATCAGCGGAAAATACGCGGCCCAAAGAAACAGGGGCTTCGCCGCTGAGCATAGCAATGAGTTGTTCCACGGATTCCTTCTTGCCTGCAATACGCATCTGATAAAAACAGTTGTTCGCCATGGTGTAACCTCCTCATCTGTCGTTCCCGATATTTCGGGGTGCTTTTTCCGTATTAGTGGGGGTGGTGCGGGTCTCTGCCTGACGGATCTGGTCGCCCAATGAAGCCTTTTCTTCACTCTGTTCTTGCGGTGTAAGTCGGATATACCCGATGATGTCCTTGGCGGGTATACCATGTGGACACGCAGCTTTCGGAATAAGAATGTACCCTCCTTGGGAGCTATGCTCCACGGAATCGACACACTCCACATATTGACCCTTATAGCGAAACTTGACCGCATAGACATAGCCCAATGTCTCTGTAGCCACGACATCATCCAGAACTTTACGAATCAGCCTCGCGTCGTTGCGGATCGCGTAGACGCCTGCTCCATCGTCTCCCACCCCGGCCATATCGCCGTAGGCGGAGGGACGGATACCCGTCTCCAAGATGGAACCAAGGCGGTCTTCTGTAGTCACATGGACGAGCTCGACTTCATCGCAGCGTGTCACGAACTTCATTACTTCGTGGAGATGCTCGGAAGTGTCCTTCAGCTCGGTCGTAAGAGATGCAATCTCCTTCCGAAGATAATGTTCCGGCAGCTGGAATAAAGCAGACGTATAGGGGTCTGTCAGGATATCTTCCTCAAACCAACCATTCTCATGGCTGTCGTAGACAATCCGGGATTCATCCGGCTCATCCAAATTCTGATGAGAGTCACGGACAGCGACACAAACCTGACAACGCCCGGAGGAAACCGCAAAGGCGTCGCCCTCCTTAATGTCACGAATGTCTGTCCGGAAAGGAACATAGTTTGCAGCGCCTGGAGGCTGACACATAAAGCCGTCCGATGTCTGCAGAACTTTGACGTCACCCAGATAGAAGGCTTCCGGACGCTCAGGGCCGTCAGGCTGCATCTTCCCTAACGGCACAATTTTTCCATCTATGTAATCGTAAGGAGGAAGATTGATTGCCTTGTCATCAGGCAAAACGTCAAAGGGGAAAAATCCCCGATTGCCGGCGTCATACGAAAGTCGTGTGCCATTTGCGCGTATTATACGCCAGCCAATAGCGTTACCATTCTTATCAATGAAAAAGGATCTGGAGAGATCATCTGGCGACATCTCCTCATAGAAGCGCTGATTTGCCAACAGATTGGACTTCTCAGTGTATTTACCCATGATATACAGCACCCTCCTTTCAACGCTGGATGTCGCCCTTGTCCGGGGCGGTTTCTGTAATGTTGGTGCGGTCTGATGCCTTCTGGATCTGCTGGTCCAGCGGCTTCTTCACTTCGACTTCCTTGCCGTATGCCTTGGCATATTCGGCAAACATCTTCGGGTCGATCTCACGCAGCTTGTCTTCATTGAAGCGGAAGACCGGGAAGCTCATGAAGCCGCTGGGCATCCACTTGCCGGTGAATTGGGCAATGCCCTGTTCCTCCAGAAACTTCATGTGCTGATCGCCGCCATACTCAATATTTACGCAGCTACAAAGATAAGGCAGCTTATAGATGTTGACCGTAAGGTCGCAGTATTGGTCTATTCCACCAAGGTCTTCATCGAAAGAATCCAAACCAACGTACAGATTGTCATTGTCGGCATACATATCGAGTTTAGGGTATACAGTGAATTCATCGCCGTAACTGTCTTTGTAGGGATAGCCTTTCTTTCCAGCCAACATGGGATTATCCTCCTCTCCATGCTCTTTACAGATATTTACACTTCTGATATAATACCTGCGTGAATCATTCTGCGAATGCTCGCGAGGCTCGCAGACTGGAAAGGGAACTTCCGAAAGGGGGTTCCCTTTCCTTGTTTTTTCACCTTTCGGGACCGGTCTGTACCGGTTCCAGGTTCGCTTTCGGCGCCTTGGCGCCGGCCGCCTTCACCTGGTCGTCCAATGAAGGTTTCTTGCTCAGATATGACTCATAGACGCCCAGAGAAATGCCAAACTGCAGCTGACGCCAGGTGGAATCGTAGTCGTCTTTAGCCTGGCCGGTCAGCTTGATGGGGGTCTGGACATTTGCATTGCTGAGGAAATTATAGACGGAAGGCGGGATGCGCTCGAAGTTATACTGGTCCGGACGGAAGGACCAAAGGAAACGAATGCCATCATGATTGGCAGCGCCGCCATCCCAGGCAAGAATCTCCATTTTGGAAAGATTGCCGTCCTGGTGGGCCCTCTGGCCAATGTCGAGAAGCTTTCGGAAATTCTCTTTGTTGTACGGGCAAATCAGCTCGTAATTGGTCTCCGTCATACCGGGGTTTTGGACACGCAGTGCTTCCGGTATAGGTAAAGAGCCTTCGATCACGCGAGCGCGTAAGATCTTCATGTTTTCTCCTCCTATTTTAAACCAACGTCAGTTCTCTGTCTTCACGAAAAACCTCTTGTTTGTCACTTTTCCGGACATTTGCTGTTTCTTGCGCCCGGGAGATCTGGAGGTCCAGCGTCTCGCGCTTATCCTGCGGAACGGTATCCGCCTCTCTGCCATGATATTGCTCACAAACCATGTCCAGTGCCTTCTCAATGGTCAGGCGGCCATAGGTACTGCCGGACTGCACCCTATCCCACTTTCCGTCTGTCCTGCCAAGACCGGAGTTCCTATAGATCCGGTCTATCTGATCCGGGTCTCTGGTGTAGAACGCCAGCTTGGTACAAAGCGCCATGTCGGCGCGGCTCTGGTCGTTATCGTAGTCGGAGATATCGCCATTCAGCAGAGAGCCGAAGCGGGGGGTGTGCTCCACCATCAGGCGGAGAATTTCGTCGTCCGACAGATGCAGGTCGGTAAACTCCCCCTCCTGTCTCTCTTCCCTGTCCCACTCTCGACGGCGCATATAGGTCTCCAGTACCTCGAAAAGCTGGCTGCTGCGCTCCTGCAGGTCATGAGGACTGCCAACGAGACGCTTGCCGGTGATCGTCACAAACTTATTGGTGGCGCCGGCAATATACGCCTCTATGCCCTCGGACTGGTTGTTGATGTAGTATTTCGACTTATCATAGTCAAAGTGTGGGGCGCGGAACAGGATGTGAATGCCCTTGCCGGACGGGGACAGCTCCGTGTAGGAGTGCATACGGGAGATAATGTCTTTTGCCTTCTCGCTGAGCTTGCCGTCTGCCGTGATACAGTCGTCCAGGTCTATGGCGCAAACGTCACCGAAGATCCCGACGCCAAGGCCGTCATAACCGTAGCGTTCCAAAACGAGATGGGCGTGGGAGAAGGAACTGAAGGCTTTCGGGTCGTTGCTGGCACCAAATTGGCCGGTATGAGGGTCATAGGGACATTTTGTCTTATGCCCATCCCGGTCTATGTACTTCCAGACGCAAAATTTGCCGTTTTTCCGAAGGCTCTGAGGGATGTTTACGGTTATCATGGATTGCACCTCCCTGTTCACGTATGGTTTGATACAACCTGTTCAGAGGCGGGGATATCAGCGGTCCTTCTCCTGATCGGGAGCGGGGGCGGTTTTCTGCTGCTCGGTGCGCTTCTCGGCAGATTTCATCTGCTCAGAAAGGGACGGTTTACGCTCCTTCAGCAGCTGCGCTTCCCTGGCGTCCAGCCAGTCCATGACCACATTCATATCATTGGCAGATACCGTCCACTTGGGGATGCTGTCATCAAGAGACAGCTCGCGCCTATGCTCTCCACCACCGGAAGAGAAACCGTCCTTACCCTGCAGGGTCTCCAAGAAGTAACGACCGCCTGTAAACTGGCCGTAGGATCCAAAGCTGCCCTTGTTCTTATAGTCGGCATCGTAGAACTCCACCAGGGGCTTGCCACAATTGTTGGTCATACAGTCCTCCGAACCGCAGTGGTCGCCCGGCATAATGAGACGAACGGTCCAATTTTCCAGCGGGAGGGTCTTGTCGAAGGCCTGGGAGAGGATGTCACAGATGTCATGGTTTTCACGGCCAAGGGCGTAATGGTCCGGCATATTGCCGCAGATAATTTCCGAACCTTCTTGACGCACGACGTTGATCTGCTGCTCCGGCTTCATGTTTCTGCCGAAGACGCAGATGTCCAGACGCTTGCCGGGGACGTCGCCAAGGTCATTGAATGCCTTTAGCGCAGATTGGGCGTCCCAGATACCGTTCTTGGCGCAATTCTTCGCAACAAGTGCCAGGTTGAGCCCGGCCTCCGGATGGGCGGCATCAATGAGGGAAGGACTCTCGGGCGTTGTAACAGGGTAGAAAAACAGTCGATCTGCATGCATGGTAATGCGGGAGACGCATTCCTGAACCGTTGCTAACGCCATCTGAGCAATAAAGCATGTGTCGGGGTCATTTAGCTCCGCACTAAGGTCCAGGCCCCGGACTGCCTTGAGTTCACCCTGCTCAAACTGGAAAATGCATTTCTCGCCGTTGAGGTAAAGATTATAGTGACTGGGATGGCCCTGTGCGCCTACGGCAAAAGTATCATAGATGTGATCCAAGGCATCCTCAATAGATGCGAACCAACGCTCCGTACCAGGAGCGGACCTGCCGCTCAGCTCGGGCGGGATAGGCTCGTTAGCGGTACGGACGGTAAAATATGGATTATGATCCATGAAAAGATCCATCTGCACAGCATCGTCATGGGAGAGGCCAAGACTGTTATAAAGTGAAACTTTCTCGGAAAGAGTCATCGTCCGGGTAGCCTCGTTCAGGTGGTTGAGCACGATGGCGCCAAAACGGGCTAAGCCGTCTACACCGTAGCGCCAACCTACTTCGCCGTAACGAAGATAAACCAAGCCGCGAGTATGGTGATCCCCCAGCCATTTTTCCATGTGCGGAGCTCTCTGCTGCGCCGGCAGCTCGTTCCAAAGGCGCTGCGCCAGGTCATCGCACTTCAAATGGCCGTCTCTGCCGGGATACAGCTTATAAACGTCGCGGACATCCTCAAAGGTCATGTCCTTGCGCTCTACGCCCTTATCCTCCCAGAACTCCACCGGAGCAACGGAATCGCGCTGGCTCATGCGCATCACCGGGAGCTTCTGCTCCAGCAAGGAGACAGCCCTCTGAATGGAAGTTTCCTCCAGATAATGGGGCTCATATGCAGAGTTGTCTATCATGTAACCGAACTTCATGGTGAAAGGCTCCTTTCGCTTTCGATAAAATCTCTCTATAACCTATATACGCCCAAAGAACAGCTTTTCCCAAAAATATTTCGGGGAAGCTGTTTTAGGCATGAGAAGCCTTTATATAGTCTGCGAGACAGTAGAATACTTTGCGGGGAACCCCGTGGGGCGGGGTGGAGTAAACGGAGCCGGTAACGTCCTGGAGGATAAGGAGTCCGTCTATGGCCATGTCCTCAATGACGTACATGTGCGGGGGGATATTCCCGTTCATAGCGCGGTTCCTTTTCGTCACGGCCACCACGTTGAGACGGCGTGACGTCGTGACGCCGGTCAGCTCGATGCCGCAGGCGGAGATGGCACCGAACTGCTGTACGTAGGCTTTGTAATCCGCAGCGAACTGCAAACCGAGGGAGTGCTCCGCCTCGGCTACGGATTCCGGAGAAGCCGGGAGCAGGACACATAAATGGTCTAAGCCGTTGATAGCTTCAATAATCTTTTCGCTCATGCAAATACCTCCTGTTCGCGAGAATAACGAAAAAAAGAGAGGCGGTAAAACCGCCTCTCTTAGCCTGATTTTAGATTCGGCTGGCTTTAATCTGCTATATCCAATTCTGCCGTTACTTTTTCTGTGCCGAAGGAAAAGCTGGGTGCTATTTCTACCTCCACCGGGTCGGCGGCGGAGCGAAGAGAGAAAGCGACCTGGCAGTTAAGCGTGGCGCCGTCCTTTACCTTAGTATGGTAATTGGAGCTGCTATATCCGCTGATCGGGAAAAGGACGGACGCCTGGGACAGCTCTATGCCAGACTGGAACAGGGTCAGGCCCAGCGCAGACGCGGCAGAGACGCCGCTGCTGTTGTTGTTGGTAAAATCGAAGGAAAGGATGAAGACGTCTTTACCGGAGATGGTTTTTGCCACAAAGTGGTCTGTGATCTTCACATAGTAGCTGCCAAGTGTCCCTTCCCCGATCTGTTCAACAGGCTCAGTATCCTTGGGAACGAGGAGACAGCCGGTCAGACAGGAGAGGAACAAAAGACTGACAAAAAATGCCAATACCTTTTTCATCCGATGTTCCTCCCTTCCCTATCATTTCTGTTGGCCGCCTGTGACGGGGATGTTGCAGACGCGCAGGCGGATGACCTGACCGGTAACGGGACTTATCTCGGCAAGCAGAGACTGGGATTCGCTCTCGCCGTTCCAGGTATAGGTGTCACAGGAGAACGCATTATCCTCTTCGTCAGGATCGCCGTAGGCGGAGATGAGCAGCTCCTTGCTGATACCCAGCGTGACCTCGCCGGGGAAATAGATCTTGATGCCGTTGTTGGGGATCTGGGAGGCGATGTAATCAACGGCGCAGATCTTGCAGCTGGTGACCGGCTGCGCCACGGTGTCATCGTTATAGAGCCAGACTGTAAGTTTGTCGCTGCCCTTGATCAGGACAACGTCTTCTTTATACTTGTTGGGCTCTACGATGAGACCGGCATTCTTCTCCTCGACCTTGTAGCCGACCTTCTCCAGATCCGCATAAGTTAAGGGGATCTTGGTCATACCGCCGTCAATGCGGACCTGGAAGCTGTCCCAGGAGGCGGAGAAGGTCTGGTCACCGTTGCCGGGAGTGCCGGAACCGTCGATCTGACCGCCAATGTACGGGAGGAACAAATTCCACGCATAGTAATTGGCATAGAATTCCGCTTCTGTATCGGTAGAAACCACCGTTACACGCTTCGGCGCAGTGATAGGTTTCAGGTTGTTCCATTCACCATAGTTGACTGTGAGCTCCGCCAACGTGAATGTCATATCACTGGGTATGAATGATTCGGAGAAATCCAGCACAAAATGGTCCGGAAGCGCCGTTTCAGCGTCTATGTAAAATGTGCAGGGGATCTTATCGTCCAGAAGCCATTCCATACTGTATATGAAGCTCCCGAACACGTTGTTGCCCAGGATCTCCTGGAGTACGGACTTGCTGACGTCACCGCTGTAAATTACGTATTCATTCTCGTTGCCGGCTGAGACCTTCTCCTGATAGGTCATGCCACTCATAAAATCACGCCAGTCATAGATAAGACCGGTCTTACGGGGCGTAGACAGGGAATCCGGGCGGGTGACTTTAGCCTGCGTCCAGTCGCCGGTGGAGGCAACGTAGTCGTAACGAACATAATCGCTGCCGTCCGGGACGATGTAGTTTTCGCGCTCTTCACGAGTCACCGCGCCGTCTACCTGAATGCTGGAATAAAATTGGCCATGACAGGCCAGAGGGGAAAATGAGGATTCTATCGTGGCGGTGGAGTTGACGGCTGCAGTATGCGTTCCGCTGTCGCTGCTGGTGCCGTTGCTGAAACGGCCCTGCAGATCCAGTGTAATGGACGTCTCAACAGACTGGACTTGGCTTATTACTTCCAACATGGCGTCCACCGTCTTCTCACCATCGGTGCTGTCAAAGCTGCCGCCGCAGCCTGACAGAAAGACGGTAAGAGATGCCAGCGCAAGGGAAATGGAAATCGCTTTTAACCAACACTTCGTACCTTTCATAAAGAAAACAACCATCCTTTCTGTGAAATTCTATAATGTTCCTCCAATATTTTGCTCGTATTACATATTATACCGTTTTGAAAAGAATAAATCAACCGATATTTCCATTCAGAAAGTGCAAAAATAGTAAAAATGAACAAAAAAGGGCGCCCTCTGTACGAGGGTGCCCTTTTGAGAAAAAAACAAAAGCAAACTCTAAATTAAAAGATCTTTACCTTAACAAAACATATTCACAATACTCAATAAACTTGCTGCGGCGTTTCTTTATAACCTTCAGGAAGTGACGTTCCTGGAGGCGGTACACGACATCCGAAATGCTGTTCTGAGCCAGTCCCACATGCTTGCCAAGATTGGATTGGGACATGTAGATCTCGCCGCTGAAGAACTTCCAGCGGAAGAACAAATACAGTTTCAGATCTCCGTTGCTGCGGGTCCTGCCGCTCTGTTCACACAGCTCCATCACATAAGCGCGGATGTCGTTGTAGCTGAAGGACATATAGCCCTCTTCCGCGGATACGATGCGGTTCGTGTGGTATGTATTGGGAATCTTCAGCTTCGGAGCGCCGCGCTTCAGGTAGCAGTGTCCGTCCTTTATAAGGTGCTGCAGGGCGGGACGCAGGTTCCGCGTGCTGACGCCCAATAGGTCCGAAAGCGCCTCCTGGCTGGTATCCTCATCCGTATGCTCCAGAAGCTTGATGCCAAGGTACAGACGGACCTCCGCAACACTCAGTTCCTCAAAGTCCTTGAAAAAGCTGTTGGGGATGTGGATGCTCTGCTTGCGCAGGCGGACCATCTGGTCGAAGTCGATACCGCCAAATTTCTTTGTCAGTGCCGCGTCGTATGAAAGCCCGTTGTAGTTATAGTAAAGACGGGCGAAGTCGTCCTTGAATTCTTCCGGAGCATAGGCCGGATCACAGGCTTCGCGGCTCCAAAGGTCCAGGATCTCAGAGATCTGACGCTTGCCCAGCTTGTACTGGTTCTTGAAGAACCGGATCAGGAAGCCGAGGCACTTGTTCCGATAGCCCTGCGGCGTATACGCCAGCATGCGCTCTACTGCTTCCGGCAGGTCGAACTCGGAAAGATACGGATACTCTATACGCCGGAGCAGCGCGGTGTCTTCCTGGGACTCGGCAGCGGCCGTTTTGGATGACTTTTTCGCGACCTTCCTGACCGGAGCTTCACATTCCGCCTCGTCCTCCCTGCTGACGGTTTCCAGCGTGTTCAGCTGGTCCATGATAAAGGACAGGTCATAACGCTGGCTGGTGTCCTGCACCACTTCACAGCGGGGCGGATTCATCTGCTCGGAAGCGTAACGCTCCTCTTTGAAACACTTATTATTGAATGTGCCCGGCAGACGCATAACACGGGCAGGGTCTACGCAGTTGGCGTCACAGGGGAAGCCCTTGCTGCGGAACTTATATACGAAAGTACGCAGCTCGTCTTTGCCAAGCGGCTCACTCAGAAGAATGTGCGCCTGGTACCCGTGTCCGGAGCAGGTCCAGAGGGCGTAAATGCCCAGTTCCTCAAAGCGGTCTACCAGCTCCGTATATTCCGTGAAGCCAATGTCGTCGAAGTCCAGCGCTATCTCCTGCGCTTCCAGGGCGGCTTCCGTAGTTATCTTACCGGATTTGGCCGGAGCGCCCTTGCGCGTGTGGACTTCTTTATGGTTATCGTATGTAAATACAGAGTAGAAAAGGCAGGTCGGCTCCCCGTTATGACGCTCCAGGAACTTACGCAGACGGTCTATGCCGGCATCGTCCAGCTTCCAGAGGTTGAGCGACCATGTCAGCGGGAAATACCGCTTGTCGTCCTTCGGGATGCCGCGAGGAATGGGGCGAAGCTCCACGCACGGGTAGAAGCCCTCCTCGCCGCACAGCGTCGGATGTACCGACTCCAAAAACGACAGGATCGTTTGTAGCTGTTCTTCTATTTGTGCAGCAGACAATCGTCTGCTGTTCGCGTTATTATCCATACCATGTCCCCGCTTCCAAAAAAATCCATTTTGGGGCAGGAGAAATTACACGTACCCTATTGCAATTTACAAAATATATGGTATAATAACAGCATATGAATATCGTATTATACCTATTTCGTTAGGAGTTCGTGCTGGAAACAAGTTCTCCTGACACCCTAAGTCCGGTTGCCAGACCGGACTTAAAACCTTACAGAAAACAAAGGGAATGCGTATCCTGCCAGGGATTTGTGTTCCCTTTGTTTTATTTATATGACTTTTTAATTACTTCTCAGTTTTCGCTCTTGACCCGAAACAGATTCAGGCTGATCGTCTGTCCTGAAAGGGAGACCGTCTACCATAAGCGCCTGATGAATAAACATCGTTACCGCTGCAGAGATCGTTAAACCATGGCGCTCAAACACCTCGCGGGCCTTCTCTTTTGTTTCCGGCGTTACGCGGACCTGAATCGACTCAGTTTTCTTCGGCATTTCCGGCATACTGACAAATCGCTCCTTTCTCATCAGAGTGTGTCTATCTTACATCATATTGACGGATTTGTCAAGACAATGTCGTGACATTTATGAACAAATATCTGGACACGAGGCTCGTTCTCAATGAAGTCGGTATAACCGAAGGAAAGCGATCTCAAGATGCTCTGTAATATCTGCCGTAAACACAGGAAGCTCATCGGAGGACATAAGGAACGTATCACTTGTTCTGCGAGGGTCCTGGCTGTAGTATACATCTCCGGAAGGTGTGAGCCATAAAGGACCCTCTATGGCGCCTACCGCCATAGCATAAAGCATATCGCAGAGATTGTCGTAGTATGACTCCGAATTGGTATGGAAGTCGTATATGTAATGGGCGCGGTCTTCCGGCGTCGTTTCCATGAAGGCAAGATGACGGGTGATAAGCTTTTCAAATTGGCGTTCAAAACTTGTTTTCATACGGGATTCTCCTCCAAAACAGAAAAAAAGAACATAGGTATCCCCTGTAAGCGGGATATCGCCCTGTTCCCAGGGCGCCTATGTTCTTCCGTCGTGTAATTTTTCGATCAGTTCTAATTTTACAGTCTTTTCTCAAAATTGAAAAGTGTAAAACACATGGTAAATCGAACCAAAAAAAGAGAGCCGAAAATGTTCGGCTCTCTACGCTTAGCTGTCACTTTTTTTAGGACCGGATGTGAGCTTCCTGTTGACATCATCAATAGGATACGGCGCCGTTTCAGGGATCGCCCAGCGGTTGCCTATACGTTTCGCACCTGCGATGCGTCCATCCCTGCAGTACACTTTAATGATCTCACGGGATACGTTATGCAGCTTGGCATATTCCTCCGTGGAAAGGTATTCCATGAATTTGGGTGATTCGGACACGGCAAAGGAAAACGGCGCAAAATCATAAACAACAAGCTGGCATGTGTCCGTGATGTACGCAAGTGTATTGCCCGGATAAGATATCATATCCGGAGTCTCTGTATCCCATCTGCCGGCTTCGCCGCCAGTAAATTTGTTCGTTTTGAAGTTGGTCAGGAAGTCGAACAGCACTATCTTGGGGCAGGCGGCAAGCGTGCCGTCTTCACAAAGGAGACGTAATTCGTTACCCTTCGTCTTTATTAAACGCGCTTTCATTCTTATCCATCCTTTTCATCGTATTACTACTTACACCCATCTTATACCAAAGCGGAAATAAAATCAAGGAAAACGTTCCTGAAACGCAATAATAGATATGAAGTTTGTTAATTCCGTGATTGTTGCAGAAACTGCACCGCTAAAATTAGATATTTTGCACATATAACACAAAATAGGTCAGGAACAACCCTGACCTATTTTAATACAGTATACGGTTTTCTATTCCTTCTGTTCGTCCTGTGTTTCCGGTGCTGAGGATTCAGCAGACGCGGGGATCTCCGTAAATTCTGCGTCGGGGACCGGCGTATCTTCCGTTGCGACCGGAGCTTCCTTCTCTGCCCGCTTGGCGGCACGCCATGTTTTCAGCGTGTAGCAAAGAAGAACGATGGCGACTACGAAGCAGATCAGCATGACCTTGCCCATTGTGGTCTGCCACTTGGCCGCCAGCCAGGCGGTGCCGTTAAATACGCCGACGACCTTGGCCTCAATGTTGTCAATGGACAGAGGGAAGCCATCGTCCACGTTGTTGTTGTCGCCCTTGGTATAGATCTGGCCGTTATCAATGGCGATGATGCGGTGGGTGATCAGAAGCTTCTTGCCGTTGTCGTTCATGACGTGGTATGTCACAACATCACCTACGGCGATGTCGTCCAGAGAGTCTACTTCTTTCGTCAGGGCGACGCCGTTGGTCATCATGTATGGTTCCATACTGCCGGTCAGTACCAGTACCGGACGATAGCCCAGCAGGAATACCCCTTCACCGGTCTTCCTGGATTCAGCGACGCGGAAGATGGTGACTACCAACAGGACAGCCATTACGATAAGCAGTACCCAACTGAAAATCGAATGGAGCTTGCTTTCCTTTTTCTTTTCTTCTTTCTTGTTTTCGTTCAATGCTTGGTTCCTCCTTGTTTATATTTCAGGCCCTCTGTCCCCTATCTCTCTCGGTTTGGACGGGCCTTGCAGCTGCTCTGCATGGAGGATAATGTCCTGTAGGGCCGGGCGGTCCGCTTCGTCGATGAGGTGGGAATAGGTCACCTTGTCTGAGATCATGCGGTCTGTGATACCGTCTAATATGTCGCGCTGGCTGCGGTTGTATATGACATGGATCTTGTCCAGGGACGGAGTATCAAATTCGTCGTGGAGGTCAAAGTAGAAACGAAGACCATTGGCCTTGGAGAGGCTGACAAAATTCATCAGGTCTGAGCAGGAGATGTCCATCATCTCAATGGGACCGTTGCACATCAGCGTGGACAGGTCGTCCGGCTTAGCATACTGCAGCGTGACTGCGTGATAGGCCTCGGCCACCAGAGCGGCGTCCGCCTCCTTGTAGTACACGTCACGGAACTCCCAGTAGGAGGGCTTTACATCTGCCAGGCAGTCCCAGCCCTCTTCGGCAAAACGCTCCTTGCGGATAACGGCGAATTCCTCACCGGTGATACGGCGGCCGAAAGGTTTTAACGGTTCATCACCGGGCTTATCCACGCCGTGGTTCACCACGTCCTTGTCGCCCTCCACGTAGGTCACTTCGGGATAGTGCTTTGCCAGATAGTCGGACCACAGCTTGTATTCATGCTCCTGCATCTCCAGCTTCTTGATGTCGCTGTTGAATTCCATCATTTGTTCCAGAGAGACGCGGGGGTCTTTGCGCCGGTACCGGAAATACGCTTTCAGCTTGGCGATGGGGCCCTTGTCGTCCGGGAATTTGTCGCTGCGGAAAAAGTCCAGCCAGCGACGGCGGAAACCGGTGCTCTTTTCGCGCTTGAAAAACCAATTCAGCGCTTCTCGGGATTTCTGCATGACCGGGACGGTCAGGTCAAAGTTCTGGGAAGCGTCCCGATGTACCATGATCTGACGCATCTCCGATTCACGGATCTTCTCCGGGAGAGGAAGACCGTGCTCACTGTAGATCGTGGACAGGAACTCGGAATGGCGACAGAACTCTACCAGCTCCTCCGCGGCTTTCATCTGGTCACTGTGAGCGGTCAGGTCATAGGCCCAGACGTCGGGGTAAAACAGCTTCTCGTTCTGCTCCCTGCGGCGGATGATGACGTCCGGACAAAAACGGTCCGGAGGCGGTTCTTTACCTATAGCAGGGTCCGTGCCCGCTATGATATACAGGCGGTTCTTATCGCTGTACGGAATGCGGCTGGCTTCACGGTAATATATATTGCCGTAAAGGCCATATTCCGCACAGATACGCTGCACAGTATCACGCATCTGCTGCAGCTCAGCTTGCGCTTGAATATCCATGGCTTTCGCCTCCATCTTTAAAAAATATATGTATGAGGAATACCAATTGCTTGCGGGCGGGGTCGGTACACGGCTCTTACCTGGAAAATGGCGCTTGCGCAAGACTTACTGTTGGTAAATGGTGGGTCTTCGGGGATTTGAACCCGGGACCGGGCGGTTATGAGCCGCCTGCTCTGACCAACTGAGCTAAAGACCCGAATGGAGCTGACAGCCGGGATCGAACCGGCGACCTGCGCATTACGAATGCGCCGCTCTACCATCTGAGCTATACCAGCATGATCTCATGTGAGTGGATGAGGCGGCAGTTTGCTGCGGCGGCAGCTTTAACGCCTGGCGTGACCTTGCTTAACGCCAATCGTGTTGATTTCCCTTTGCAGCACTTGCCGTCTCTGCATACCCTTGCATCACTCACCTGTGGCAGGGATGGCTGGATTCGAACCAACGGATGAGGGAGTCAAAGTCCCTTGCCTTGCCGCTTGGCGACACCCCTGTGTGAATAGGCATTGATCTGCCGGCTCAAATACCCAAGGCCTTTTTACCCGATAAGCTGTCAGCAAAACGGGAGGAACCCGGAAGGAGGCGAGAGGCCGGGATCGAACCGGCAGCCGACTTGTACAGCCGGTATTGAATACCTCCGCTATCTTGCGATAGTCGGCTCTCGCACTCGTGGGGTGGATGATCAAGCGCCTCGCTTTTGGGTGCTCATCCTGCATCCGCAATTACAGCATCGAGGCTTGAGGGGCTTGCTTCAGGACTTCGCATCACCCAAACGACTGTTCCGCTAAACGCTATCCACTTGCGGTGTCCACGTTGAATTGGCGGTATCGGCAGGGCTCAAACCTGCGACCCACGGATTAACAGTCCGTTGCTCTACCGACTGAGCTACGATACCAAATATGGTGCCGCTGACCGGACTTGAACCGGAACGATATTGCTATCAGAGGATTTTAAGTCCCCAGTGTCTGCCATTCCACCACAGCGGCGTGTTAAGTAGAATAGGCCGCCCTGCGATATGAAAGAAGAAAAGAAACCACAGGGCGGCCATGGAAAGAGTGCCCGCTTAAATTGTCACACGCTGCCGGCAACTATGGTCCGAAAACACATAGCTCCCATTCCCTTCAGGTCATACCGGCCTTGACGCATCAAGACAAGCGCAGTTTTCAGCGGGACTTTGACCGGCAGAGTCGTAAGACCGGTGGGGGAAGAGTGGCGGGTGCGCCGCGGCGTGGGGAAAGGCACTGCGGCGTGAGCCGAAACAAGGAGGCTGGAGGTGGGGGTAGACACCGCCAGACCAATACGACCCTTAGTCGGATGCGCGGGGACATGAACCCGCGCATCCCATATAGAAGCGCTGACCTTCCGGCCCGCCCGCGAAGGAGGCGGGACGGAGGGAGAGCGACAGACAGGACAGCCTTGGAGCGCCTGCTATGGCGGAGAGAGTGGGATTCGAACCCACGGATGCTTTCACATCGCTGGATTTCAAGGCCAGAGCCTTCGACCACTCGGCCATCTCTCCATATGAGGCGAGGCTGTCAATAACTGCTATTCGGCGGTGCCGGGCTGGACGCTGCCACGCATAAGCTCGGCGTCATCTTCCTCCTTGATCTCACGCTCAATGTTACCGTAGTCAACAGGGTCAATATCCTCTGCAACGACTATCCATTCCTCGGGGAACGTAAGCTGCAGAACGGAGGGAGTGCCATCCGGGCCGTTGGGCTGCAATGTATAAAAAGCAGGGTTGAAGCCGCAGATCTGATATTCAGTCTCCTTCCCTGCCGGACTGAGGATCAGGTCGATACAGGGGAAGTAAATGGGCTGCTCATTGCCGTCTTCATCCACGTATACATGGTTTTCGTATTCCTCATCGGACCAGGCCACGCTGTTCTCGGGACGGCTGTATTCCTGCAGCAGATCCCATGCCTGACGAAGATCCTCATCGACGTTGGACAGGAAGTCCAGCAGCACATTGGCATAGCCGGCGTGCTGGCTGATCATGACGATGGGCTTGGGCGGGATGTTGATCTCGCGGTGGACCACCGTGGTGCCCTTCTCATCGTCATATCGAGTGCCATAAACCAACGCGATGTGTGCCTTGCCATGGCCATACCTGTCCGTGCCGGAGATGTCTATATAACGGTCTACCGGATGAATATGCTTGCGCTCCTGCGCGTTCTTTTCATTACTCATATCCATGACCCTCCTTAGCTTATGATGGCAACATTATACCCCAATGGAAAGAATAGCGCAAGTAGTAATTTCCAAAAAACAATAATAATTTTCAAAAAATGCCTGCGAATGTGCGCCTTCCTGCAAGGACACAGGCAAAAACTATCTCCTGTCGCCAAGCGGCGCCTCATAAAGCGCCAACGTGTATGTGGCGAAGGCACTGTTTGTTCCGCTGCGAAACAGCGCTATCTTCACAGCGGCTGCGTTGTAGCGGGCGTCTATGAAGCCGGTGACGGCGCGGGGCGGCTGCGGCGACAGGCGCTCGAAATAGCCGGGTGTAAATGTACCGTAAATGGGAATGATCTCACTTACGACACAGTGCTTACCCGTGGCGATGCGCTCGGCTGTGACGATATTCAAAAACTTCTCGGGACGGGTCGTCGTCTTGAGCACGTATGGCCTCTGTATATTCAGGCGGGAAAGAATGTGATCCAACCCCTCCTCCGGGATGCGGTAACGGCTCTTGCGGCGTATGGCACGGCGTAAAAACTCGCTGCGTTCCTCGTCTGTCAGTTTAAGGAGATGAGGCATATATGTCTCCTCCCTTCTGGGGTGTAATTTTTCGATACCTTATCTGGACATGCTATCTGATAAAATACGCTTGCAACGGTAATATTATATGGAGACGGAATACGCTCTGACAAGGGAAAGTAGCGTAAAATTACACTACAAAATCTGGCAAGAAAAACATGGGATGTACTTGTTGGAACCACAGGCAGAAGCATAGTATCCTTTTCAGGTACAGACTCGAAGAAAGGAGGATCAACATGCATACCGGAGACATCATAAAGATCCTGCGGGAGCAGGCGGGTATGACGCAGGCGGAATTGGGCAAACAGCTGGGCGTTGGAAAATCAACGGTACAGAAATATGAAAACGGGATGGTGCAGAACTTGAAAATAAAGACACTGCGCAGGCTCTGCGAGATATTTGTCGTTCCGCCCTGGCAGTTCATCTACCCGGAGTTCTCCTCCATGAAGGAGGAGCAGATCGTGATGAAAATACGGCAGACCTTATTACTGGCAAAAATATACCAGCAGCTCTCAAAGGAGGGGCAGAACCGGGTCTACCACTATCTGCGGGACATTTCGGAAATACAGCATTACAAGAAGCTCAGTGCCTATACCATTAAAAAGGATCTGGAGCAGATGCGGGAGCTGCTTGCATACCAGGACGGGCAGCGGCGGGACGGCACACTGAATATTACATGGAGGGACATCACCGGTGGTCATGCTCCGTCACCGGAGTCGGATGGATCGTGAACGGGTTCTTGTTGACACGTCCCCTGGCCGAAGAAATAAGCTCATCCAGGCGCTGTCTCTGTGGAATGTTCATGTGCTTAACAGCGCTCATATAGGTCACGGCGCCGTCATAGGAGAAACTCTTGCCGTCTATACAGAACGTGCCGGAGAAGCCACTGCAGTTCTCTACTCTGTGGCCGAACAGCGTATCATGGGAGCCGGTACCCATCTCATAGAGCTGGGCGGCAAACGCTCTCGCCAATTCCGGGCCGGGAGTGCTTGCGGCACGTTCGCGGTCCAGCCGCTCATGTAAATGCTCCTGCTGCGCACGAATGCTGTTCAGCGTAACATCAGCCTCTTGGACCTCCTCCGGTGTATGGAGACCATCCAGAATGGTCTTCCGGGCCGCAAGCTCCGCAGATTCCAGAGCGTGACCCAGCTCGTAGTTGCGGTCAAAGGCCGCAATGCGGGCAGGGTCCTCTACACGCAGTGCGTCGGCCGCGAACTCGTGAGTGGCATAGCGGGAGCCGTATTCCTGCTGATAATATATGTACCGGTCTGTGACATCCTCAATGCGGATGCATGTGCCGGTCTGATACAGGCACAGAACATCGCCGATATTCTCCTTCGTGATCTGCATAGTCATAGCTCCTTTCTCTTAACGCTCCTGCCCCTGACTGCGAACGGGAGTGCTCTCCTTACGCTCCGCTTGAATGGATTCTGCAGCCTGCAGCTTGTCTGAAAGCGAAGGCTTCTTCTGTTCGATCAGGGGCTGCAAGTCCTTCCAATCCTTATCCAGAAAACCCACAATGACCTTGCCAGCCTTGAAGAAGGCAGAATGGAAATGCTGGGACAGGTCGGAATTTATATAAGCCATATAATCCATTGTCCGATACTTTACAGGACAGCCGGTCTCCTTGGAGGCGGCCTGGATCTCATCGTAATTAACTGTGCTCAAACCGGGCTTCACTTCGCCGTTGGACAGAAGCTCCAGGTCCTTGACAGGATCGTACTCCCTGGCGTCGCGCAGCTTAATGGACGTATCCTTTACGGCGCGGGCTAAAATACGCTCGGCGCCGATGAGCTCGCGGAGATCGTCTGCGAAGGCGCTCTGCAGGTCGCCCTCATAGAAAAGCTGGGGGCTGCCTACCGCCTGCGCCATCTGATAGCGGTCCCAGACGTGGAGAAAATAGCTGTTGCGAAGCTCCCGGACATACGGCAGCGCCTTCTGACGCATGATGCGCTCATACGTCTTTGTATGCTTTTTCTTCAGCTCGTTCATGGGCATGGCATAAGTGTTGGAGATCTCATAGACGCGCTCAATGGGCATGCGCTCCATGTCGAAGTCGAAGTTCTTGGTAGCCAGGTCGCCATATATCCCGATCTGCATGTATTCCCAGTCGGTGAGCTCAGAAGAAGCCATGCCGGTGCGGGGGTTCATAGGTTCAATATGATACATCTCCGCCAGCTGGCGGATGGCGTCCTTACGCTCCAGCTCCGCGACATAGCCCACAAATGAGATGACGTCGCCGCCTGTATTGGTGCCGAAGTCATAGAACGTGTTCTTTTCTGTATGAATGATGGTGGAGGGCACGCTCTCCTTACGGACCTTGCACCATGTGCCGTTGTGACGGCGCTCCAGGGCGACGCCCAGACGCTGGGCAACGTCCGTGATGGGGATCTGCTTGAGCCGGTTCAGGTCGTAGAAATTGCTGCGATTTATATCTGCCATGGAAGTTACCATCCTTTTAAAATCTCTCTATAAGCTATATACGCCCGAAGCGCCGGTTTTCCCAAAAAGTTTTCGGAGAAAACAATTCAGGGGAGAGGGAAACTCCCTCCCCTCTCCCCTGCTGGGCGGCTTAGTCGCGGCCCTTACCGGGTTTGCCGGGAACCGGATTGGACTGCTCGGACAGGGCACTTTTCGCCTTGGAGATCAGCGTATCAATACCGGGCTTAGCGGGATAGGCGTTGGGGTACAGGAGATCATCCACAAAGTCCTTCAGGCGCATGTCGCTCTTGTCCACACTGAGGAAGTGCAGACCCTCCAGCAGCTTCTTGTCCGCTGCGGTGCGTGAGGCGGCATCTTTAAGGCAGGCGTCTGCCAGGTCAAGAGAAAGCTCCTCATCGTAGCCGTATTCATAAAGGAATGTCTCTGCCAGCTCCAGCATGCTCATTTCCTTCATGGGTTTCTTGGGCGGCTCAATAATCCACTGCACATCAATGGGGCGGCCGCAGTTGCGGGAGTCGTCGATCTCCGCCTGCATGGCGGACATATCGTAATACTGCATTGTGTATCCGACCTTGCCGCTGGTATCCAAATAATGCAGCTGCCCAACAAGGGCCTTACCCTCGTGATCCAGCGTGTCGTGCAGGGCTTCACAGAAGGCGTCACGGGAATCCTGCAGGACGCTGTTCAGGTCGTCCGTGCCGAACTCGTTCATACAGATGGCCTGGGCACGGTGGTAAGGAATGTTGATCGTCTCACCGGGTGCCATGCCGGGGAACGACAGGTTCTTAAAATGGGGATCGAAGGAATAGAAGCGGATCTGGTCCAGAAGGGACCCTTCTGCAGCTTCCCGTTCAGGCGCGATAAATGCGTCCTTCTTCTCCTGGCTCCAATTCTGGAAGACGGGTTCATAGGCTGCATACGTATTAAAGACCTTCTTGCGGTCGTAGCTGAGGCCCATGCTCTGGGCCAGCTCTGCGGAAATCATCTCAGGACGATCGTCCACATGGACCATGGCGCCGGTCCATAACTGGCCCTTCTCGCCGCCGTAGGCGCCGAGGCCGCGCTGGTTGATATTGTTATGGCACTTGATAGCGCTGCCGCCATCGTACATAAATAGGTTTAGTCCCTTGTTGTAGTCGTCCAGCAGGTAGTCGTCCTTCGTGGCGCCGCCTGGCAGATACTCCGCCTTGGAATGGCCGATGTCCGTGAAAATGCGGTGCTCTCTGTCGATCTCCGGCAGGTAGCGGTCCAGCCATGCGTTCTTCTCCACCTCACAGTACGGAGGCTCGCCGATAACGCGGGCGGAGACGATAAATACCTCTACGTCCGGGTGGTCCTGCATGAATTGGCGGACGCCCTCCACCATGTTTGCAAAAGGCTCCAGCTCACGGAAGAAGTCCTTTTCAAACATTCGCTCCAGATAATTTGCCTGGTCATGGAAACGCGCCAGTGTACCGTCCATGTCAACCAGAAGTCTTTTCTTTGCCATATGGGTCCCTCCCTGTTCTTTGGGTATGTGTGTTCTGTGTGTATGTGTTGTGTGTATATACCGTGTGTATGTTTACTTTCGCGTGCTGGAGCGGCGGGGCTGACGGCGGTGTTGACCTTGGCTCACATCTCCCGGGCGGTGGTGCGGTCCGGGGCTGCAGGCGCAGCTTTTACCTTCTCAGCGCTTGAGATAAGCGTGCTCAGCGCGGGCTTTTCCTTCGTCTCCTCCGGAGCCGGGGACATGTGGTAGCGCACCATGTTGTTCTCCTGATACACGTCCGCGGGGAGGTTGGGATTGCCGCCTATTGTGACAGATGGGCGGCGAAGGGCGTCCTCCACTTCCCTGTCCGGGCGGGTGTCGGCATCGAAATAGAGAAAATACTCGTCGTCGCGGTTGTAGCCGAAGGTGCGGACAGGCTCGTGCTCGTCCTCTGAACGGGGCTGCTCCGTGACGGTCAGCATGATATCTACGGATTCTGCCTCCGGAGGGAGCGCAAGCTCGGTACGAATACCGGGATAGTCCGGGTCCTCATTACAGAGCGAGGATTTCAACACGCCCGCTTTGACACCGATGCACAGGCTGACGTTGGGCTGGGCGCCGGGGTCTACGCCGAGGACGCGGCAGACCTCCTCCAACGAGAAGACTTTGCCGTTTAGGGAGATGCCGCAGTCGCCTTCATGCATGGAGGCGGTGGAGCGGGCATGGCCCTCGCGCTTGAAGTTCTTGTACATGCTCATGAGGTCAAAAATGCCCTGGCGGAAGGCTTCCGTACTCATATCCGTGGAAAACGTCTTGCGCAGAAGCTTGTCCTGCTGGCCGTCCGGGGTGGTGGAGTAGACGGAGAAGGAATAGAACTTTTCGTTATTGTCGTTCTCTTCGCCCCAGATAACGACCATGTCGTTGTGGCTCAAAGGACCGAGAGGGACTTCAACGCATACGTCGCTGAAGCTCTCGCGGAGAGTCTGGGCGGAGGAGACGGCTGCCATAGTCTTGGATAATGCTTCCTGATACACTTCTTCAAATGTCATAGTCTGTGGGCTCCTTTCTGTCTCAGCTCACTGCTCCCGCGCCGCATCCGGCACGGGAGCTGATGTAGGGCGGGGCGATGTCCTCGCTTCCGCTACCTTCATCTGATCGTCTAAAGCCGGCTTATCTGACTCGGAAATGGCCTTTGCCGCATCGTAGAGCGGCGTGTAGTCCTCCGTAAGAAGCTTGGAGGCGGCTTCATGGGCGGCCTGACGCTGGAGCGCGGTGGCCACGAAGGAGACGGCCGACTCAAAAACGGTCTGATCCGCTGTCAGCAGCAGCTTCCGAGCGGCGTCCTTATCCATAGAGGGCAGGACGGGGTACTCTTCCCTGTCGATGCCGCTTTTAAGGAGCGTACAGACGGCCTGCAGAAGCATGCCGTGAGAAACGGGATGGCTCTGTTCTGCCTGTGAAAGGCGCTGGGACAGCAGAGCTGCATCCTGCACGGAAAGGCCCAGCGCGTCCTTCTGACGCATGAAATAACGGATGTCCAGCGCCAGAGACAGTTCGTCCGGCTCGCTGCCGAATTCGCGTTCCAGCGTCTCAAAAATGGCGGCGGCGCGGTCTCGCTGCCAGGAGCGCTGGTGCTCCACATCCTCCAGAGAGGAACGATCCTTTAGCTCCAGCTGCTTTCCTATCTCGCGGATCTTGGAAGCCAGCGCAGGGTTCTTCATGACGTACTGGGGCTGCATGGAGCAGCCCTCGCCGGTACAGAAGCGGAAAAGCGCCTTGGCTGCATACCGATTTCGGTCTGTCAGAGACAGAAAATCAGCGCCGGTGAAGCCGTGATGCTCGCGATTGAGCGCCATGCCGTGGGGACAGAAACAGATACGGTCAGGCGCCTGCTCGAAATTCTCCGCGCTGATGAAGCCGGGATAAAGCTCCACCGGACCGGTGGGCGTCAGCTCCCTATAACGGAAATTGTCCTCAATGGCGTCCAGAAGCGCTGCGGCAGTGTCTTTACCGCCCTGACGGTTCTTGCGGTATGTGCTCACGCAGCGGTTGATAACGTCCTCATAGGCGTCCAGAGAACGGACGCCTTTCTTATTCAGCAGGAAGCGTTCTGTTTGTTCGCGGGCGACGAGGAAGTCATATTCCTGATACGCCTTCTTCAGTTCATCTCGGGTAAGCTCCAGTTCCTGGTTCTTACCGTAAATGCTGCGGGTGATCTTCATACCCATAGTCCGGATACTCCTCTCATTTAGTCGCCGCGCTCAGGGCCACGGTCCTTATCCTGCTGGCCCGGGTCCTGACGGCGATTCTCTGCGTCCTTCATCTGCTGGGCCAAAGTGGGCTTTGCCTTTTCTTCTTGGGCCTTGACCAGTGCCTGGGCCTCTTTGGCAACATCGGGGGTGTAACTGTTCAGGAAGTCTACCAGCGGTGTATCAGCATCGTAACCGAGGTCCGGGAGCATGGCCTTCAGCTTGCCGGACGGGACGGAGAAACGATCGCCGTGAACGTGCTTATGATTCTCTCTCTGCGGTTCCGTAAACAGAACTATGGGAGAGCTGTAATCCATCCGAACAGATCTGTCGGCAAAGCTGAGGCATTCATCCAGGAAGTCCTTGGAACCGGGTGCCGTGAAGCTGCAATAAGACGTCAGGCTCTCCAGGCGCTTCTCGTCCCCTATATTACGGGCAGCAAGAATGTCCGACTGCAGTTCACCCACACGAGCGCCTAACTGCTCACAGGCGCGGACGGCCACGTCCGGCCACGTGTCTGGGTGCTCGGAAAGCCAATGGCCAATGGGCTTGGCCGCATATCCGGAGATCGCCTTCAGAGCCGTTATAAATTGTTCATCCACCCAGGACATATCCTGGGTAAGCGGCATCTCCGCCAGGGTCTTTGAAAAGTCCTTCTCAAACTGGGCAATGTTCGCCGGGTCTGCGTCGGCAGGGACAAAAGCCAGTATCTCGTCTGCAGGGCGGTGATACTTATCCGATGTATCCCCGGTCTCAATGCCGTAGGTAATATTCACATTGTAATGCTCCAATGCCTTTTTCAGGTGGGCGGACATCATGGCGGTTTGGGCATGAAATACGGACAGGTGGTCATGCGAAAGGTCATGCTCGCGGTCGAAAATGTAAACGAGAGCGGGCTTACCGTACAGAAAAGCGCCGACACGGGAAAACTCGGGGGCGTGGTTCGGCAGCTTCAATCTGTCTTTCAGGATCTTGAGCTCCTGCGGATGCTGTTCGCGGAGGGCGGGGTCTGAAATGTCCTGACCGCACACGTTGAATGCCCACTGGAAGATGGGCTGGCTGCCCTCCTGACGGCGCTGCTGGGACTGGATCAGCATATTTTCATAGCTCAACCAGTTGCCGGGCAGGCCCGGCATGGGCGTGGGGACATGCGTAAAGGTCTGAGAGTCTGCCTGTTGATAGGCCTTCACATAGTCCTTATCTGCCTCCGTGACGCCAAGGTCTTCTCTGTAAAGATTGGCAAACGGGCCTTTCGTGACCAGGTGATTTACAGTTGCTCTCCCGATGTCCGCCAAATGCGCCAGGCTGGGAGCCGGACGGATGTCCAGATAGCCGTAGGCGATGTCCTCGTCCGGCAGCGGTTCATAGTTCTTGCACCATGCAAGACCGCAGTTGACGTCGAATTCATCTCCGCCCCGATCCAAATCCAGGATCTCCTCCCTGCCGTACAGCTCGGATTCAATGAGATCTGCGTACTGCAGATAGTCCTCATGACTGATGAGGTCAGAGACGTCATCGTAGTCCACGTAATACTGGCCGGAGGTGGTATTCTTTGTGGCGACCTCTACGATGCGGTTTGCTACGTTGGTCACAACCTCGCATAATTCACGAAGATTGTCTATCATGGTTGTTTCCTCCTTCTTGGTATGGAGCGTTTTTCAGCGCTCCATATTCGGCGTGAGTGTGGGTTCAGCCGACTGTGCGGCTGTGCGCTGTGCGGCGTGGGAGATCTGTGCCGACAGGGACGGCCTCTGCTCCAGGGCGGACGTCAGAGCGGCATTGAGGGCGGACAGGTCGTCCGCATAGACGGGAGAATGAAGGTCAAAGCCGTCTTCACCGTAAAAGCGCTCGTTTTCCTCGGCAACACAGTCGATAAGGGTAGCAAATACCTTCATGTCGCAGGACTGGAGGAAAGAGCGCATCTTGTCCGCATCCATAGCAGGAACACCCTCAATGCGGCGGGGAGCTTCCGTACCGAACTCCATAAGCACTCGAATGGCTTCTACCCGTTCGGCATGGAGATAGCAGCAGCTGCTGGAGACATCCATCTCACGGGCTCTGGAGGCCAGCGTATACAGTTCGCCGTTGGTAAGAGGCGGCTCCAGGTCCAGCTCGCCCTTCAGGTACAGCATGTCGTAGGCGAGCTGAAAATCAACCGGGGATGTCTTCTGCATGCTCTCCAGGTCTTCCATGCGGGAAGCAACTGCCTTGAACCTGGCGCGGTCGAGAGAAAGCTCCTCTGTGTGTTCCAAAATGTCGCAGACCGTCTGATAGCAGTCTTTGCCCTCCGCCCGTGAGCGAAGAAAAAGACTGTAAAGGGTACCATCCGGCTTGATCAAGCCGTCTTTCTGCATTGCGTCAAGGATTCCTTGAATGTCGAAGTAATAACGGGTTCGTATGGCTTTTTCGAGCACGTCCTCTTTTTGAATAACAGTCTTCATAGCGCTCTCCTTTCCTCAGCGGCCCATTTCACCGGAGAAGGTCTTGCCCAGCTTCTCAAGCAGGGTCTGCTCCTTGGCCTGCTCCTCTTCCCTCTGCCGCTGGCGCTGTTGCAGCTGACGGTCCATCTGTTCAAGATGCATCATCATGGCGGCCAGACGGGCCTGGTCTACCTCACCGTGCAGCTCCGCCTTGTAGGACTTGAGCTGCTGCTCCATGTCGTGGTTGCCGGTGGTGGAACGGAGCATACGCTCCATGCGCTCGATGTCAGCCAGGGCAATCGTGCGGTCTAAACGCTCGCGGCGTTCCTCGGTTCTTTCGTTCATAGCTTAAAGTTCCTTTCCGGTATCCTTGATCTTATCCTTCGTGGTGGCAGCCTCCTGAGACTGCTTGGCGGCGTGTTCGGCACAAAAGACCTTGCCGTCAATGGTGCTGAACAGGCCTTTGCCCGGCTCCGTCTTATTGAGGGGCACGTCGCAGAACTCGAAGCCAATGAGGATTCCTGCCGGCTGCACCAAGGCATAGGCGGCCATACGGGCGTCAGAAGAATGGGGGTTCATGATATTCACCGTCTCGTGCTCTGCGAGGAAGCGGCACAGCTCGGCGCGGAGACGGGGGTCTGCCGCATCCATGCAGTTGCCGTCAAAGGGGACATCGAACGGGGTGCCGTTGTGCAGGTAGTCCAGACGCTGGTCGAAGGTCGCCTCGGCGAACTCGGCACGGTCGGACAAAACCGCCATTTCGAAGTCGTCAAAGCTGTGGCTTTCATCCTGCAGCAGGAAATGGGCCTGGTCGCAGGTCAGATCCGTCTTTACAATGGCAAGCGGAGCTCCGCTCTCGTTGTCCACCTTATACATAGGCAGGGAACGAAGCCACTCTTCGGACGGAGAATAAACGAGGGCGCGGCTGCTGCGTTCATCCGGAGCTAAATAGCAAATGGCAGGACAGACGTGCTCGCCGGCGTCCTTATCCACCACACAGACGTCCATGTCTATCTGGAACGTGTCCATGTACTCGCCCAATGTCATATGCATATCCTGCGAGACTTCCGGCTGGGGGTGGGCGGCGGCGTAATCGCGGACACAGTTGGGATTGACCAGCATGAAGCGGGCGTAGTCGCCCAGGTTGTTGAAGGAATTGATCAGGGCGGGGACGTCCTTGGGAGCTACGCCAAGGCCGGTGATCTTGTCCATGAATTTGGTAAACTCCGCCCTGCCCTCGGCCTTAACGGCGTTGCGATGTGCCGCCTCAGCAGCCATTACCTGTTCTTTGATGTCGGTCAGGTCGCGCTTCTTGATCAAAAGATCACAGAAGTGCTGTGCCTGGTCAATAGTCTCGAAGCGCTGGATGCGGGAGGTGTTGAAGGTGCCGATACCGACATCAAACTCCAGGTAGAACTTGGCCTGATGCTCGGCTTCTGCGTGTTCGTCGCGGCAGATGTAATAATCTGCGGTGTCATCGCCGTGGTAATGCATGATTCGACTCATAGCTCATACTCCTTTCATCGTCGTACATGGTTGGTTAATAGCATCAGCGGGAAAGGTCTTTCGAGGTCGTTTGCTCAGCCGTATTCGTGCGGCTGCGGGCGCCGGAAATGAGGGTGTCCAGAGCCGCTGCGGTTCTCGGGGGCTGCAGCTTCTCGGAACGGATGGCGGTTCGGATGCGGTCGGGATAATGATGGAGCGCACCTTGGATAAGAAAGGCGTCGGTGAAGCGACTGACCCAGCCATCAACGATGGGGCCATATCTGGATTGAATATCGGCCGAAGAAAGACTCATGCCAAGCAATTGGTTGGGGGATGGACGGTGGATGTCATCAAAGAATTGGACGATAGTGGTGTCCTTACCGGCCATTACATAGGCCTCACCCTGCGTAACACTGGATCGGTGGCGCTCTACATGGAGAAGTCCGCAGGATTGGAAGATGCAGCCTACGTTATAGTTGTAAAAATCAACATTGTGATCCGGCTGGTCATTCTGTAAGCGAAGGTCAGGATCAAGGAACTTTGACAGTTCCTCCCGGACCGCTTGCGTCGGGAAGGCAAACGGTACGTCTCCGTAGCTGCTGATGCTCTTTGCCATGTAAGCGGCTGACCCGGTAATGTCCTTGCTGATGTCCTCCACCATCTTGACCATGCGGACGGAGTAGCTATCGCCGTCCTTGTCGAAGCCGGCCCATACGCTGTCGCCGAAGGCTTCGCGAGCGCTGCGGATCTCGTTCAGCAGCGTATCGGGGGCGTCGCCCAGCATCTGTCCAAACTCATCCGGCGTTACAATGAAGCCGGTGTCTCCGGTCTGCGCGGTGCGGCGGACGCCGAAAATCAGGATGTCATTGTACTCTGCCATCTTAGAAACAGCTCCTTTCAGCGCTCCTGCCGGATAGCGGGGGTCTTCTCCCCTGCCGGCTGCGCGGTCTTAGCGTTAGCGCTCTGGATCTGCTGGTCCAGGGCGGGCTTGCGCTCCTGGGTCTTGACCTCAATAGCCTTCGGCTTCTGCCATGCACTGGAAACGAGACCATAGGTCTGGTTCACCGTATAGCCCTGGTCGGGCTTAACACCCTCGATCTGGACATCGTAGATGTCCTCGCGGTTAAAGGTGAGATCCTTGTCCAGCTCGATCTCCAGGACGGAGCCGGAGCCGTTCCAGGGGGCGAAGACACCGAGCATGCAGCCCTTCGGCATGGTGACCTCACTGCCCTGCTGCAGCATCTTGGCGTAGTCGTTCATGCTCATATTGGCCAGCACCGTGACGACACCAAAGGAGTAACCCATGTTGTCCAGCTCCTGACAGACGGTGGACAGGAACTTGCTGTGCGTTGCGGTGAACATCTCAAAGCGCTTGTCGTAGGAGATCTTCTCACCGTTCTCATCTCTGAATGTAAAAGATTCGGGTTGCCCGTCTTCTCCATAGCAGTCGTGGAAGTAGTCCTTTGCCACGGCGCTCAGATCGTCCATGGTGTAGCCCTGCTGCTCCACCAGGCGCTTGACCATGCTGTCCTGGTGGATGATCTCATCCGCCTCCGCCTGGGAGTTGATATTGGCCTCAAGGTCACGGGACAGCTTACCGGCGCCGGTAAAGTGCATGAGGGCTTCCTTGAGCATGAAGGGCGTGGAGTCGTCCTCCTTGCGGTCCAGCGGCGTACTCAGCATGATATTGACCTTCATGTCCTGGTCCAGATAGTCCTTAACAGGCGGGTCAATGGAGAAGGCTTCGTAAAACCACTCGCGCTGGCTGTCAAAGGCGTCGTCTCCCGGGTCAAAACCGGCTTCAAGAAGAATGTCGTATGCGGCGTCCGATACTGTCTCCTCCCAGGCGGTCTGGATCTCGTTTGTCAGGGACGGAAGGATGTTCTCGGCGTTGTCGCGGTTATCGTAGGCGGTCTGGAACAGGAACTCGTTGGTGTCCCGATAGTCACCATACAGCTGAATAGAATAATGACCCGGAGCGTCCTTGTTCTCCTCGACAAAGAAATGCTTGTTGGCGGCGTCTAAGATCGCCTGCTTATCCTGAAAGGAAATCATAACTTCGTTCGGCATCTTGCGTGCCCTCCTTAAAAATCTTTCTATAAGCTATATACGCCCGGAGCGCCGTTTTCCCCAAAAATTTTTCGTTTTTTCAAGACAGGTGTAAAAAAGGGGCGGCCATGCCAAAAAATATATGGCTGGGCCGCCCCGTAAAGGGTCATTAGAGACCTTGCTTCTTACGCACGATATAGACAGTATCGAATACGATGGTTACAAACACTGCTGTGCCGAGAATAACCTTCAGGACATACGCCACAACAGAACCTTTGGACTCCGGCTGGTCATCTGCCGGAGTATTTTGCTGTTGGTCTGCTTTGCTGTCTTTGTCCGGCGCGGGCGTTTGGTCAGTGCCAGTGCTATCGTCCGGCTCTAAAGCGCCGGTGGAAGTATCCGTGCCGGCAGTGTTGTCAGACGATCTCTTATCGACGTCGGAATTGCCGTCAATATAGGCCTGACCGGCCTCATTGTGAACTACCTTTGCATGAAGCGTGTAGTTGGACGTCAGATCAATGCTGTCCTCATCAACAAATGCTTCATAAGCAAGACTGTTTTCAGATGTAAAGGCTCGCTCTACACTGTATTTACCGTAAGGAAGCAACTCACTATCGGAAGAATACGAAGTGACGCGGAACACAGTGATCGTGTACATCTCACCGGTCTCCTCATTCCTAAGCATGACGCTGACACTGCCGCGGAAGCCCTCCGGGACTTCTGCGACAAGATTGATATAGGCGCCGTGCGGGTCGTCCATGAAGGTTTCATCCACGATGGGGAGGTCCTCGCCCGTGGTACCGGGGTCCTCCACGGTGGGGTCTGCCAAAACGGTAGATACAGTGAACAGGCACATTACCAGCGCCAGTACAGCTGCCATGCAGATACGAATGGGTTTAAAGTTCGAATTCATGGTATTCATAGCAGATCTCCTTTTTAGTAGTTGGGTAGGCCGTAACCATAGATCACGGGACTGTTGAGTGGATAGGATATCACACGACACTTATCCCCGTTGTTGCCCTCGATGGTATACACATATGAGTCGTCTGAACCTATAACGATACCCACGTGGTCTATCTTGCTGTTGGAGTTCCATGAGAAGAAAATGATATCACCGGCAACAGGTGTCGTATCGCCGCGTTTTGCCCATTGGCCTCTCTTGGCGAACCAGTCAACACCGTCGCTGCAGAGGGCGAATTTCGGGATCTTGGTGTTCAGGACGCCGTCCTGGTTGGCACACCAGCTGACGAAGCAGGCACACCACTCGACGCGAGAATCCCAACCATACCAGCTCCAATACGGTCTGCCGCCTACCTGGCCTTCCTGACTGCGGGCAATGTTTACGATGGACTGATGGCCGGGGCGGCTGCCGTTGACGAACTTGACACCGGACAAGTCTGTTTCTGTACCCACCAAGTCTGTGACGTTCGGGATACCGCAGTAGAGCTCGGTCCAATCCTGCTCATAAATGGCCATGACCCATTCACGGTTATCTTCCGTCCAGCCGGACCACTCGCCTTCCTCCATCATGCTGACGCCGTCATACTTGATGTTATAAACGGGGACGTTGTGCCGTGTACCCTTCTGCAAGGCTTCTGCATGGGTATTGACCAAAATGTCAATGTGCTTGCCGTCTACGGCGCCACCGGTGTCCTCTGCCACGTATTCATGGCCGTCTATAAAGACGTGGGTGCCCAGCGGGATATCATGAGGATCGACAGCGATCGTGCGGCCGGGAGTCGGCTCGGCGCCGGTGGCTGTCTTGTACGGAGGACCGGCATTACAGGTGTGCGGATACTTCTCGTTGCAGTAATACGTGATCGTGTAGTTGCCGCGAGACTCGCCGTTGGACATCGTCGCGGAAGAAGATGTCGGAGCACCATGCGGGTCCACACCGAAGATAGCATCAAAAGTAATGGTGTTTACATGGAAGGTGATCTGGGGGTGTCCGCCGCAGTGGCCCTCACAGGTCCATGTGTGATACGTATATGTGTAAGAAACTTCCTTCGATTCGCCGGTCTTAGGATCTATTTCGGTTCTTGTGCCGTGTCCCGTTCGTTGAGTCCAATGGCCGTGCGAACAGCTTCTGGACTGGCTGCCACTGGCTGAACACCTTACTTTATTGGTACAGGTATCGATGTTGTCGCAGGTTATGGTATCTGTTTCCGTCCAGTATGGGTGACTGGCGCGGAGAAGGTCTTGCAGATATTCCTTTACCTGCGGGTTCGTGTCAAGGTCGATGTCCTGGCCGAAACGGACAGCCATCATGGACAGGATCTCACGGACATTGTCCGGGTTCACGTCCATGTCGATGACGGTTTTATAGAAACCGCCCTCGTCGCCTATCTCCTGCATGGAGTCCATATAGGCGTCCCACTCGGCGTCCAGAATGTCGGAATAGGGGCCGAGGTCCAGCTTGCCGTCCGGGCCCTCATAGGGGGACAGAATGATACTGCCGCTGACGCTGCCGCCGCTGCCGGCGATCATGGTGATGAGCTGGAACAGAAGAACGAGGATGAGCATGATAAGGGCTGCCTTTGCAAGGACAGCTTTCGCCACGTTCAGTGCGGAGCTGATGCCGCGGCCGATCTTGCCGAAGAAGTGGCTCACGGAAGAATAGGTGCGGCCAACCCAGGTGTTGGCGATCCACTCCTTCGTCTTGGCCTTGAACGCAACAAGGGCGCCCTTGGCACCGGTATAACGGTTATGGATAGAAGTAACAGCTGTCTTGACTTTTACCGGCGCCACATTCTTATAGGTATGGATAGCACCTTTCTTGACGACCCGACCGGTGGCTTTTACCACCTTTTTCGGGGCGCCCTTCATCGCGGTGGAGACCTTTTTGGCTTTGGCTGACGTTGTCGTGTAGATCTTCGTCTTATTGAAGCCGGTTATTTTCGCGCCCCACAGATAGGTCTTCTTCGCTGCACGCATGGAGCGCTTGACGAATTCATGCACATAGTGGTTGGATGCCACGTTGGCGAATTTCAGAAGGCCTTGTGCGCCGATCTCCGAACCCTCACGGATGGGGCGGGTAATGATACCATACAGCGCATAAAGACCGCCGCGGATGGCTGCCTGGTTCTTCGCCAGGCGCGTCATCTTGTTCTGGAGCGCTTTCTGGGAGAGATTGGACTCCAGACGCGCTTTCTTGAGACCGTGGAGCTGACGTAAATATTTATTGTTGGCCTCATGCTTTTTAAGAAGCTCCTGAAGCTTCTTCGCCTGGCCTGCGGTCAGCTTCGCGCCGCTGGCTTGGAGGGCTTTCAGCTCCTTTATCTCCTTTTTCAGCACGCGGCCGAGCTGGGTCTGCTGTTGGATCTCCAGGCGTAAAGAACGGTCCGTAATGCGGTTCAGATGGCCGAATTTCTTGGTCATGGATGCTTCGCGGGCTTTGAAGTCCGTTTGCATCGCTTTCTGTACCGTTTTGGTGGTGATCCTGCCGCCTTCACTGGCCTTCTCGATCTGCTTATTGGCGAGAATGTCCCGTGCATGGGCGGCCTGCATGTTGCGGTAACCGTGCATCTTACGGGGCTCCATGCTGTTCGCCATAAGCTGAGCACGCTTTTTCAGAAGCTCGGCACGCTCTGCCACTGTAAGGCTGGAACCCTTTGCTGTCAGCTCGCGGATCTCGTTTTTCAGCTGACGGTTCGCCTTTAATGACTCATGAATATCGTGGGTCAGCTGCTTTTTGCTCATGGTCGAGAAGCGGCCGAACTCGCGGAATTCACGACTGGCAGATGTCTTGATCGCATGCGCGGAGCTGACGGGCCTGCGGTGCATATAGGCACTGGCAAGGCCTGCGGCCACCGTACCGTAATAACGGCCCTGCTCCAGTGTACGAAGCGCGTTATCCTCACCGGACTGCGCAATGTTATAAAACTTGCGGGACGCCATCATGAGAGCGCCGGCCGCGTAACCTTCGGCTTTTCCGGCAATGATCCGGCTGTAGTGCATGGCGATGCTTTCTGTCCGGATCTTGCTCTTGCGGTTGAGAAGGTCGGCAGAGGTCTCCTCTACCTTGCTTCTGCGCGGGCCGTTACCGTTGGAGGCGCCGTCTTTGCTCTGGCCGGAGCCGCCCATGCTGCCGGGGGCGGAAGGGTCGAAGCCCTTTTTGCCCATAGAGTTCAGGATGTAAGCCTTGCGGCTGCCGAAAGAAGCCTCTTGCTGTCTGCGGAAATAGCCGGGGATATCGCTGATTTGAGACATCTTCGGGTCAGACTTGGCTGCATTGATGTAGAAGTGCCGCGGGCCGGCAGGTACCGGTGTGGGCACGGGGTCATGGGACATAACGTTGCGGGCAGCCATGACCTTGTTGAGCTGATTTACAGGGTCTACGCGGCGCGGCTGGTTGGCGGCGTCGGAGGCGGACGTGTTGGACAGAGGGCGGTAGCTGTGGGGTAGGTGCTGATTCCTGCCCTGTGTGCGGTACTGCGGAGGGATCTGACTGCCCGGAGTGCGGTACTGCTGCACAGGCGGCGTATCCCGATGAGAATTATAGTAGGACACGGCGCCGGTCGGGGCGGCGGCTGAAATACAGGCGCCGGCTATGCCGCCACCCGGAAGATAGTTATACTGCGTAGAGGAATGCGGCGCAGTATACGGGCTGTGCTGCTCATGCGCTCTCGACTGAAAATCCACGTGGTTTACCGGAGAAGGATGGGACACCTCCAGGTCGCCGTTATGGATCTGCTTGCAGGTGGTCTCATAGGAGTGACGAAGCTGCTCATAGCGGGTCTCGGCAGCCTTGGCTTCCGGTGTGCCCTTTACCTGCTCATAGGCGAGGCGGGCGCTCTGCATCTCGTAGCGATGCTGCTCCAGATACTCCGGCGTAACGGACTTCGTGCCGGGTGCCGGCGCAGAATAAAAGCGCTGAGCGTCGTTGCGGGGCATGGACCCTATGGTCATGGGACGCTGGGTCGTGCCGCCCGGTGTGTATTCGTGAGCTGTATAGGTGGGATCGTCCCGGAAATCGAAGGACTTGTAGTCCGAGTGTCCGTGTTCACGACGACCCGTCTCACCTTCACGGGCGGAGTAGTCGAAATGACCGAACTGCTGCTCCTCACGTGTGAAGCCGCCGCTCCGCTGACGCTCTCTGTAGCGCTCAAAACGGGCATCCCGCTCACGGTGCATCTCATCAAGACGCTGGGCCTCACGAGCACGCTGGTCAGCGTCACGAAGCTCCTGGTCACGCTTATCTGCAGCAGACTGCGGAGCCTGACGACGGTCTTCATATTCGGGATAAGACGGGTGCGTATATGACGGCGCCTCATAACGAGATGTTTCGTAATGTCGATCCTCATAACGGGGAGGCTCCGGGTACTCATCCTTGCCGGGATACTGCGGCTCATGCCGGGGTTCCTCGTGACGAGGAGGATAGAAGCGGTCCTGCTCCGCGTAGTGTGGAGGTTCGTTTACAGGAGACCTGTCATATTCCGGAGCGCGGTCATGGGCGCGATCTTGAGCAAGACGGTCGTCTTCAAGACGCCTGTCTTCCATGCGGCGGAGGTCTTCCCTGTTGCGGAGTTCAGACTCCTTTTGCGCGCGGTCACGATCTATGGCGGCGCGTTCTTCCTGGGTAACCTTCTCCTGATGGGCTTTCTTAGCGGCTTTTTTCTTCTTCTCCGCAGCTTCAGCCTCGGCTGCTTCTTCCTCTGCAAGCGCAGCCTCGATCTCCTCATCGGACGGACCGTCCGGAGTCTCCTCGATGGTTTCCTCCTCCGGGGTCGGCTCATCTTCCGCAGCAGGCGCCGAGGAAGGCGCAAATGTGCGCTCCCCTCTCCCCTCATCCAATTCCAATTCCTTGTTATACTGACGGGTGAAGCGGCCCAGCATGCCGTTGAAGACGTTGTAGTTGGCGCTGATGCGCTCTTTGCTCAGAAGAATGTCATAGAGGTCGGGGTTCGTTTGCTCTAACGGAGCGTCCCGCAATATATCACTGGTACGGTCGAAGAGGGTGCGGATGCGGTTAAAACGAGCCATGTAGTCGCTGTACAGGTCGCGGCTGATCCCGTCTCGCGGGAGCTGACTGACGTTCGCCTCCATGGCGCCCAGCTCGCGTTGGATCTGTTCGTCCAAAGAGAGCAGGGCCTGCAAATTGATCTCTTTGTTAGACAAATGACTCACCTCTTTCTCAAACGAAATTACTATAATAATATTATACCCTTTGGGGAATAAAAAGCAATATGAAGAGGAAAAAAATGGACCTAAATGCCCGGGAAAAGAGCGTTTAGGTCCACTTTGTCACCGACAGGAAAGAAGCTCCCGGACAATAGAACGGCTGATAACCAGCTTTCGGGCGATACCAGCGGGAGAAAGGCCCTTGGTATGCGCCTGTTCGATGCGGATACGGAGGTTTGCGCGGTGCTTCACAATATGCTCCGCACTGACGGCGCGATGCGCAAGGACGATCCCCGTATCATCAAGGGATAAAAGGGACACCATGCTGAAAAAGCTGATACCGGACAAATAGCCTTGTAAAAACTCGGACTTGTCCTCGAATACCATGTCCTTGGGGACCGCAAAGGTCACTCTGCGATGACCGCGCTTGCCCTGAAGGTCGCGGCGCTCCACAAAATCGCGGACAGCATGGAAGGATACGTCGCATACCGTTTCAATATCCCGATAATATACGCCTGCCTTGACTAAGAGCTCTATGACACGCTGTGCCGTATCGCTTAAAGTGCGGAAACCACGGGTGTCTTCACCTGCCCCTTGCAGGACAGCTCTCGTGCGCAGGACGGTGACGTCATAGCGGCTCACGATGTCGTTTTGGGAATACCCGGCGCGGAACAGAGAAATGATGGTGGCATCGTCTATCGGTAAACGGATATCATTCATAACGCCCCCTCCTTTCTGTAAAAATATGATTAGTCGGTAGCTGCGCCGGTTTTCTCGGCTTCGGCATCTGCCTTTAAGGCGGCCTCTGCCTCCATGCGGAGCTTTTCACGGATCTTGACTTCGTCCGGCTTGGTGGTCATTGCCTGATATTCCTTCGTGTCCTTCGGAAGCTTGTTCACGAACGGAACAATGACATTACCGTTGTAAATAAGGCCCTGACCGGGATCCGAGTTGGTCACGAATTCCAGCTGGGAGTCGCTGATGTTCAGAAGCTCTGCCAGCTGGCCGCGGTCCAGAGGAGCCTGGTTCAGCATCTGGATATACTCACAGTTGGAGATCATGGTGCGGGCCGTGTCATCTTCCAAAAGATCGGACACGTTCTGCGTAATGCCGGTAGGCAGACCGTAATACTTACGGGCGCGCTTGTACAGGTTACGCAGGAATTCCGCAGAGGACGGGGTCTTGAACAGAAGGTAGATCTCATCGATAAAGAACCATGTGTAGCTGCCTTCCTTGCGGCCGGCAACAATACGGTTCCAGATGTTGTCCAGCACGACCAGCAGTGCCATGCTCTTCATGGTGGCGCCGACGTCCTTGATGTCAAACACCACGAAGCGTTTATGGTACTCAACGTTGGTGCGGTACGCAAACAGGTCCAGAGAACCGGTGACGTAAATCTCCAGAGAGTCGGCCAACTGCATGGCGTCATAGCCGGACTGCTGACGCAGGTAGGAGTAGAAGTCCTTCAGAGTAGGGATCTTGTCCTTGTCGTATTCGCCGGTCTCGGGGTTACGGGAAGCCAGATACGGCTCATATACCTTGCGGACACAGCGGTCGATGATGGAGCGCTGGGTGGGCGCCAGGCCGTATTGGCCGGCGACGGCGGTCTCACAGAGCGATACGATGAAGTCGCTCTTGATCGCCATGGGGTCATCCTTGCTGTCGGCGTCCATATCGATGTCAAACGGGTTGATATGGACATCTGAACCGGCTGCGATACGGATGACTTCACCGGTCTCATCGCCCAGCATCTCGGCCATGGGATAATACTCGCCTTCAGGATCGATGACAACGACCGTGTCCGGGCTGGACAGAAGGACGGTCATCATCTCCTGCTTGGCGCTCATGGATTTACCGGAGCCTGGCGTACCGAAAATGAAGCCATTGCCGTTTTTGCAGTTACGGCGGTTCATCATGATCAGGTTGTGGCTCACGGCGTTATTGCCGTAGTACATACCGCCGTTGCGATCCTGAAGCTCCTGGTTGACGAACGGCATGAAGATGGACGCGCTCTCCGTGGTCAGCGTGCGCTTGATGGCCAGCTGGTTATAAGCCAGGGGCAGCGCCGTGTTCAAACCGTTCTCCTGCTGGCTCTTCAGAGGCTTGATGTCCAGCACCATCGTTTTACCGATGGTTTGGATCGCCTTGGTGTCAGAGTCCAGCTGCTCCTTGGTGTCGGCGAAATGGACAATGACCAGAGTCACGAAGAAGATCTTCTGGTTCTTGCTGTTGATGTCGTCCAGCAGTTGGTCGGTCTCCTCCTGGGCTTTCTTCAGCTCGGGAGAGATAAGGTCGGGAGAGAATCCGGCCTTAGTGGCCTTCTTCTGCTTATCCACCATGCTGGCGTTGATGTTGGTCATCTTGTTGCGGATCATCTTCTGAGACTTCTCGCCGTCAACCGGTTCGTAGTGCAGAGAGGTGATCATATTGCAGTCCGTGTTGGTCAGGTTGTCCAGGACCTTATCTGTAAGGAAGGTGGGCATCTGACGAAGGAACAGCGCACGGAAATAGGTGTCGCCGACCATGCCGTAGTCGCCCTTGAACATGAATTCAGACGGACCGATAACATCCTTTGTGGTAAGGCCCATACGATCCATGATGTCGAAACGGAATTTCTCCGGCGCGAAGGAATACTCTATCGTGCCGTCCGGCTTCTTCTCCATCACCATGTTGTTGCCGAACAGACTCTCGGAGCCGATATTATAAATATCATGGAGGGTCTCAAGGCGCTGGACGGAAGTGAGCGGCGTCGCGTCTGACTTGCCGATCTTCTTCACATGGGAAGCGATGTCGCGGTCCAGACGAACAAAGGTCGTCTCGGCATTTTCCACTGTGTCGGCTTCGACGGAGACGGTCAGATACTTCTCCTTCACCAGGCTGTTCTTGCCCTCGGAGATCTTTTTGCGCATCATCTCGTTGCGCTCGATACGCAGAGGATCCAAAGCGTCGTCCTGCAGCGACAGCATGGTCTGCTCTTCGAAATCCTCCATGTTGATGTTCTTCTGGTTAATGGTGATCTCGAAGTGGACCGTGGGGTCGAAGCTGTTGAGAAGCTGACCGAACTTCATGAACATATCGAACTGCTCTTCATCCTTGGCGATCTGGTAGTTGATGTCCTGCAGCAGATAGCTCTTGGTGAAAATGTGAGGTTTGGTCTCGATAATGCCGTTATCCGGGTAGACGGCAAAATACGGGATCGTATCTGCCACAGTACGGGGGACTTTCAGCTTCGAAGAGCGCTCCTTGAGCTGTTTTTGGCTCTTGCGGGGGCTGGGGGCTTTGCCCTTCTTGCCCTTGATGTTGTTCTCGCCCTTCCTCACGGAATAGACGCCGCGCTCCTTGCTGATGATGTCCGCGACATCGGTGAGCTGTTCATCGTCAGGGAGAGCGGGGGTATCAGGCGCGGTCTTGACCTCGGATCCGGTGTCTGACAGGGACTCGCTGTGGATGGCATCTGGACCGGGTGCCGATGCTGCATTTGAGGCTTTTGTTTTCTTTCCGCCCTTCGCCTTTTTCACCTTCTCGGGCTTGGGCTTCTTTTCTTTCTTTGCTTTGGGCTCCTTCGGCTCTTTCGCAGCTGCTGCTTCCTTGTTTTTCGACTTGGAGGCGATGAGCACGATCAGAAATACCAGCAGGGCGAGGACGAAAAAGGCGCCCAGTGCCAGCGCTGCGTAGATCGCCCACTGCGGAATGCCGTAAAATGTAGGTAATTTGATATTCATACATTTTCCTCCTTAACGGTATGCGCGGGGTGATACTTTATAACGCGCCCGTTGTTTTTCAGCTTTTTGCTTCTCTGCCTGACGGCGTTTGCGCTCCCTCGGAGAAAGTGCAGCTTCTTCCTGTGCCAGCCATGCCTTCTCCGCGTCCGCAATAACCATTTCATGTACGTTCTGACATTTGTATTTGCGGCGGGTAGGAGCAAGGAAACGGTTCACAAATACAGAGCGAAGGAATTGCTCCATTTTCATGCCGTAGGGTTTGGCCCAGCCGAAGGCATAGGCGAGACCGGCAGGAATGAAACAGAAGAACATAGCGACCTCTGTGGTCAGGAGCGGGCCCAGATACCGAATGATCAGGTAGCAGAACGGAGCGCCGGCTGCCACACAGGCGGATTGGCGAAGCGTCAGAGGGCCTAACAGCTTCGGCTCATAATCGGAAATTTCTTTCGTGATACGGATCTCAATCATAGAGCTGTCCTCCCTCCTTTTAATTGACGCCGACGAATTCCTTCGTGAGCGACAGGGACTTGAACATCAGCATGACCGCGGCGGCCAGGATAGCGAAGTAGCGACCCATGGCGTAGAAGAATGACGTATCGCCGCCGAGGTTGAAGATGACCGGCATCAGAGCTGAGAATACGGCACCGATACACAAGATCACCGCGCCTTGCAGACAGACGGCAAGGAATGCTTTCAGGAAGCGCCAGCCGGAGCCTTGGAAACCGTTATGGAAAAAGTCACTGAAGGCAATGGGCGCGAAAGCGGCGCGGATATAGATCTCAATGAGGCGGGTGTAGCATATGATCTTCACGCACATGCCGAGAAGCCACGAGAGGATATACGGGAAGAACAAATAGCAGAATTTGAAGATGTCGTCGATGAAGCCTATCTTTGCAAACTTCTGACTGTTGAACTCCTCGATGATCTGATCCGATAGACTCTTATCTATCTGACCCGAGCCGCCGCTTATCCAGCCGTTGACCGTATCAACAAATTCTACGCCCAGTTCGAACAATAGGTTCAATAACTCGAAGCCTCTGTCGATGAGGAAGAACCCTAACAGAAACATACACATCTGCCGAACCATCTGTTCCCACGTAAAGTTTTCGCTGGAAAACTTGTCCATCAGGGCGATCAGAAAGTAAATGCACAGAAGCATCAAGGCTACCGGCATAACAGCTGACTCGTAAAGGTTCTCTACCAGTGTGCGGGCGGTAGAAAACTTGCCGCTTGTAGAAAAGATGTTCTGATTGACCATTTTGAAGATGTCTTCAAAAAGACCGGTGCCGAATATCTCTTCCAGCATTTTATCGATCATATAGAAGCCCTCCTTTCACAAGAAAAATAGATGAAAAAGTATGCGAGAGGTATTGACATATAGGTACATATATGTTAATATATGTTATATCCAAAAGGTAATTGAGTTTACTGCATCGGGATCGCCTTTGCTCCCTTGATAAGGGAAAAAGGCAAACCCCCTAAAGAGGGCTTGCCTTTTTAGGCGGGAGAAATTTTGGATAGTTGGACACTTCCGGCCCGAGGTTTAACTGAATACGGAGTTAATGATGGGGCCGGCAAACGCCTTGAAGCAGACCAGCGCGACGCCGACGATGGCGTAACGAATAGCACGGGACTGACCTTCAGCATTCTCATCCTTCATTGCCAGGATCCAGCTCACCAGGGCGTACAACAGGATCGCGGCGCCAAGATACAGCGCAATATCATAAATGATATTCGCCATCTTGTTGAAGATCTCTTTCATGGACGGTGCGCAGAATGTGGGTGCGGTGGCGGCTGCAGCAGTGGTCAGGCCTGCAAGGAACGTGTAATAACGGCGTCTGGAGCTATCCATGACGGCATTGACACGTCCGCCCAACCGCTGCAACTTTGCGGGGATAGAAACGGATTTCATGGCCTTCTGCCTCCTTAAAAAATAATTATTCTGCAACGGGTCATATTTCGGCTCGCTGTAGGAACATTATACCCCTTTGGAAAGTAAATGTCAATACAATCTTTCCTAACGGAAAGAATAAAAAGCAAAAAAGGGAAAGGTGGAATGCCATGCAAAATGCATGGCATTTTTGCGTAATAATGGTGTATCAGCGGCCGAAGCAGATGAGAAGGCGGTTATCTGCACCGTATGTACGGTTACAGGTGGACAGAATGAATGTCTCATTTTCCGGCGTAAAATCCGTGCTAAAGATACTGTGAGACTGCAAATAGGAAATATAGTCAGCACGATCATCATCCGTGAGGAAGTCACTGCGGATATAATCGAAGTCGGTGTTTATATTAAAATTCAGTACGGCGAACAGGCGGTACTCCTCCTCCCCGTCGTTCAGGCCTGGCATGATAAGCTGTGCCGTCTCATGCAGTTCGGCATAAGCTTGCGCCTGGTACTGCAGAAGCGGAGAAAACATCTCCGTGCGGTTATTGCCCATATTATGGCCGTGAATGACTATGTTGCCGCTCTCGGGAGCTGTACGGGTGTCCACAAAGGGGCAGCCGTAGGCGCTCTCATAGCCGGCGAAGCCGTGCTTCAGATAAAACGCATTGTCGGTGGCTTTGACCACCGGGAAGCTGATATATGTCTCAGGGATATACAGCCAGCCGAGGAAGTCCTCGTTCTGGGCGCGGAGTGCATCTGCGTCTACGATGGGAGGGCCGGGGAACGAGGGATCTGCATCTTGTTCCACTTCCTCCTGAACGCCGGGCAGCGCGGTAATGTCCGCAAATTCATACGGAGGATCTGTATCTTCCTCAGCCTCCGGGATATTGCTGAAGAAAGAATAGGCGGCAAATATGCCAAGACCTATGAATAAAGCGAGAAGTGCATATAAAGCAATGAGCTTTTTGTTCATGGGAAAAACCTCCGTATACGGGACGCCTGATCAGGCGATCCTACGTCTTGGAAAAGAAAGAAGCCCCCTCCTCCCTGTGAGGAGGGGGCATTGTGCTGTAGATGGGACGGGAGATCAACGCTCCTTGGCGGGGGCGGCGTTCTCCTGCGCCGGCGCGGTGCGGGATTCGGCGTTCTTCACCTGATCCTCCAGCGCGGGCTTGCGCTCCAGGATCTTCTTGCGCTCGGCCAGGACCAGACCCTGCATCAGCTGACCCCAGTCACGCTTCTGCTCCACGCCTTCCTTGTCCGTCCAGACGCTGACGCGGCCCTCAAAGGCGGGGCGATACTGCTTCTCGCCCTCGGCGTTCTCATAGGTGGCGATGGTGGGCTTATCCACGGACACGAAGCTGCGGTCCTTGCCGTCCTTCTTGTAATCGACCACACGGGTGGTCAGGCCGTACAACGTGCAGATGTCGGCCACGTCGATGGAAAAGCGGGCGTCCGCATAGGGCTCGTTCACGGGCTTGCCGTGGACCTCCATATGGGGGCCGTACTCACCGGTGGTGAAGCCGAAATGCTTCTCGTTGGCGACAGCCTTCGCCACGACGTCCAGCATGGCCTCATACGCTTCCTTGCTCTTGGGGATCACGTAGCTGGCGCGGTTTTCGCCCTCGCCGAACTCCGGGAAGCTGATGTGGATGCCGCCAGCCTCCGGCATGAACACGCTAATACCGTTCAGCCTGATCGCGTTAGCGATGGTGATGTTCGCCTTGCCGATGTAGCCGTTCTTCTGCTCCTCAGCAGGGAAAAAGTTTGCAGTCAGTTTCTTCATGATGAAAGTCCTCCTTATAAAGTGATTGGTGTTTGTGATCTATTGGATCGCCTCTTTGGCGGGTTGCTTGCCTTGTGCTTCTGCGGCGGCTTTCTGCTGCTCAGCGTTGCGGATCTGCTCCATAAGAGGGACCTTCGGAGGTGTGAAGCCCTGCAGGAATTTCTCCGTGGCGGCCACCAACGTCCTGGATTCGTCGATCTTGACAAGAGACAGCGTTATGCCGGTTTTGCCGGGGCGAATACAAAGATTTCCAACGAATTCCAGCTCATCGCCCCGCTTATATTTCATAAGCGCGTGGGCCTGATCATCCTTAGCAGTAAGGATAAACTCGCCGGGATCTTCATTGCCGGAAAAGCCGGTATCCAGACGCATTTTCACAACACTGCCGGGGTGCTCAATGCCGTCCAGGGCACGGATCATGTGAAACTGGGGGTCTTGCGTCAATGTGGCTCGCATGGCTTGAAGCAGCATGACTTCTCACCTCCTTATGTTTAGTCCTTCACGCGCTCAGACCGCAGCACGAAGCGCAGTAATACGATGCATGGTGTCCAGGCGAGGAGTGCCATCATACGGCCACAGGACCCGGATGTCACAGAGATCTGCATTGCGGGTGCGGAAACTGAAATGCTCCACATCCACAAAGATGCTGTCTGCATCCACTTCCAGCGCAGGGACATCCAGCGGAACGTCATTCAGACAGAGCGTGCCGGAGCCGGACACGCTGAAACAGATCTGCGTGTTGGGTGCAGATTCAAACTGCATGTTCCAGGCAGACTCAATAGAGTTCAGCTTGGAAATAATATGCGTCAAAGCAGAATTCTCATTTGTCGTTACCTTGTTCATTTTCATCAAACTCCTTTTACTCCTTTACCCTCTAACCCTTATACGATCAAAGGAATTGTTCTTCCTCGTGAGTGGTCGAACGGTTATGCTGCCGTTCAGGCTTCTCCCCTAACATATCATTACGCTTCTCCTCCGCCTTGTTGATCTGCAGCTGGATGGATTCCTTACTCCCAAAAAAGGATTCCATATCAAAGGGCATGCCGGTGAAATTCAAATCATCTCCCCCTACCGGCATAGAATGACCAACGCGGAGAGGAAACGGTGTTTTGGTGATGAACTCACCGGCACGATATTTCTCCGCAATGGGACTGATGAACACCGTATCTATCCGGCCGGGTTCACTGCCCCATAAACTGTACTTAAAATACCCCTCCGGCAGCGACTTATCGTCGATGTGCTCCTCGGTAAAAACACCGGGATGGCCGCGGAGGATAAGGTGCTTGTAACGGTCCGTGGCGTTGAACTTAACTTGCTCCAAAACGATCTTCCTTCCTATATTAAATATTATAAACCCGGGCGTTTGTCAGAATTTGTCGGAATATGCCGAAATGTGGCGAATTCAGCCGCGCTCATAAGAAATTTGCGATTCTCCGCGGCTCTGCGTGGTGCGGTTGGAGGCGGAGGAAATGAGATCGGACAGTGCCGGTTTACGGCCTTGCACACGGGCCATCTCCGCCTTGAGCTTGTTGATCTCGCGGGTGTAGTTGATACCTTTCTGACCGACGCCCCAACGAAGCTGGCCGGACTCGAAGCGCTGGAGGCTGGTGATGGCCTTCTCACAGGTGGGACCATACTCCTTCTCCTCCGCGATACGGGGGAAGTATACGCCCTCGGCGGTAAGCTCCATGAGGGCCTTACCGGTGACAACTTCCTTCCAGTTGCCGCAGTGGATGACACGAGAATCCTCGTCTCTGCCCGGAGGAAGGCGGTCGTAAAAATTGGATACAGCGTAGACCTTGTCGGGCTGGATATCAAACTCGTTCAAAGACACCACATCCATATAGGGAGGATCCAGACGGTCCTGCAGGACATAGCCCTGGATCGTCTCGCTCTTGACCGCATGTACACCGGAGTTGGTGCCGGTATCCAGCGTCTGAAGCACATAGACCTTGCTCGGGTCGATCTGCTCCGGCTTGAGCTGGATGCAGGAGCTTTTCAGCATGTCGTTGTAACTTTTGACGCCGGCCTGACGCTCATCTTCCCTGCGCTTGCCTTCCCTGATGTCACAGTTCATGTCGAACAGGAAGGTTTTCATGGTATTGACAGAAGAGAAATTGAGACGGATCGTGCCGTCCTTAGACGGTTCCTTATCCGCGTATACATAGTCAAGAGAGGACCAATCCTCTACGGCGCGGCGGGCGGCGGCGGGAATGGACAGCGGAGTGCCTGTTCCAAAGTTATTGGCGGCGTCCATGGCGTAATCGTCCGTAAGATGTTCATCCAGTGTGCCGCGATAGATCTGGCCGGAGAGCAGGGCCTGCGTGAAATTGCGCTTGTTCCATTTCGTAGGCGTCTTCTTCAGGGGCTTGGTCTCCACAAACGGGGAAAAGACGTCAATGCCCTTCTGCTTGCGCTCATATGTTTTGACATACTGGAATTCATGGCCGTTCTTCAGAGCTTTTACCAGATCCGCAACAGTCTCCATACGCTCCTCGTTATGGAGCTGCATACAGAGGTTCTTGCCGGGAGGCGGGTTAAAGCCCCAGGCGCGGCACTCGGCGCCGACCTTGCCGGCGCCTTCCAGATCCGTGATCTGGAGGCTGTCACCGCCCCAGGTGCGGCGGTAATATACGTTCAGGTCACGAATGTAGCCTTCCGTCACATCGCTGATAGCGATGTCGCCGGTATCATAGATGCCGGTGTCGCCGATCTTATCGTAATGGGCGGCAAAGCAGTTGCCCTCACGAGTCTCACCGCTTTTTACCTTCTCCGCCATGACCTTCGCTTCCGCTTGGGATTTCTCCTGCTTCGCCTCGTTGGCGATCTTACAGGCAAACGCCTCGCACTCAGGCGTGTGCCTTGCGTACCAGAGCTGCTCCTTTGTGTGCCAATGGAACCCACGCTCTTTAAGCTGGTTTATGACGTCACGGCTGGGACGCTGCGGGAATTTGATCTCCACGCCGTTATGCTCTTTGTTTTTGTGCCACGTGATGCCTTCCATCCTGCAGCCCTCCTCTCTTAATATAATGGGTGATTAACGGCCATCGTCGCGGTTGATGGCTGCCATGAATTTGTCGCGCATGGCCTTCTCCTGTTCGGGGGTCAGCTGCGCCTCTATCTGCTGGAACTGCTTATCCAGCGCTGCACGGATCAGATCGTCCAGCTTGGATGTCTTTTTCGGGGTAATGTCCTCCGCCATACTTCTGCGCCTCCCTTTCAGCGCTCCTGGGTAGGAGCGGACTGCTCCGCGGCCGGTGTGCCGGCGCGGGTCTTGGCGCTGCTGATCTGCTTATCCAGGCTCCTGCCCTCGTCAATGACGAAGGAGAGACCCTCAATGAACAGCTTCGTTCCGTGACCGGGCAGCATCGCTGTTCTGCGGCCCTTCCAGCCGGGATGGTCTTCATAGTAATCGTGGTAAGCGCCCTTATAGTCGCTGTCGATGGCGTCATACTCCGCCTGCGTGATGTGGGGCATCTTGCCGGTATGCTCGTTGATGGCGGCGATGATAAGGTCGTGCTCATTGGGTGTCAGGATAAGCATGCCGGCGTTGTCGCCGGGGATGGGAATTCCTGTACCCCTGTCGGAGGCCTCGGACAGAAGCTTGCCGCCCTCAAAGGCCTCGTTCAGAAGGTCTTTGCAGGAGCAAAAACGGCTGTGATATTCATCGCCGCGGTTATACACGAAGATCTGACGGTCCTCTGCCGCCTCCGGGCAGAAGGCGACGCCGGCAGAATGATACGGGTCGTTGCCCTGCACGCCCCCCTGCACGGCCAGGACGTGATACCGGATGTGCTTACCGTCCTCATCCTTCAGGTCACGGTCTGCAATGAACGCATGATAGGGGGTGAAGTCAGTCACATAGTTCAGAGGGTCGTAAGTGTGGCCGTTGCGCTGCATGAGCTCGGCGAACTGGTGGATGTGAAAAACCGTGCTGCCGAAGTAGAAATGATAGGGGTCGATGTACTTACAGGTGACGGCGCGGTCCGTATGGTCGTAGCTGTCATGGAACAGCAGCTTCTTGCCATCTTCCAGTAGGAACATGTCCTGGTATGTGTTGGGGTCAGGGAAACGGATATACTTCTTATCGCCGCTTTCCAGGGCGTCATAGTTCAGACTTAACATAAAGGTTTCCTCCTCTTATCTTTCTGGCACGTGGCCGTCGGCCTTTACGCTTTGCTGAACGGAGCACTTAGACTCAGCTATCTTCATCTGATCCTCCAAAGACTTTTGCTTCGTCAACACACCGTAATTGCCATAATAACCGGGATCGGAAGCAACTACAGGTGCATTCAAATCAAGCCCGTCCGGAGCTGAAATCAACATGGAATGAAGGTTATATGCCGTATGGTCAATGTAAAATGTACCGGATACGCCAATAACATCATGTAAATAGTGCGCATAGTGTCCAAGGGTGACACCAGGAAGAATCTGACCTGCATCATCCCACGGACAGGTATATTCCGGGACGGATTTCTTAACATCTGAGATTGGAGCGGCTTTGTTCTGCTTAGATGCAAGATATTCCGGGTCGGCCGCAAATGTGTTCCAGCCGAACATGGAGCCGTTTACCATGGCCTCCACCTGCAGTGGCGTGATGCCGTACTGCTGGTTGCATTGATCCGCAATCTTCTGGTTTTGTTCCCGGGAACTGGTACTCCAGGAAGAGGGATAGTATCCGGTCTCGCCGTTTTTGATACAAATAAGGTCTCCGGATAACTGGGAAACTGCCCAACAGATATCGGGGAGTTTAGGATTTGGGGTTGTCATATTGCATTTCCTCCTGTCTTCAGCGTTCCTTCTCGGGAGAAGGTGTGTCGCGGGGCGGAGCGGCCTTGCGGCTCTCCGCACTTTCCATCTGCTGGTTCAGCGTGGGTTTCCGGTAGCGCTCCAAGCCGTCCAGATTCTTCACGCGGGCCAGCAGGCAGCATGCCTGTACTTTGGGCATAAGCTCCTTGCACGAGCTGTTTTCGGAAAGGAAATCCTCTAAGTATGCCTTGATGGCGCAGGTCTCTCCCCTGCTGAGCCGGTCCCGGGTCGCCTTGATCTGCGCCTCGTAGTCCGGGCCCTGGTCCTTATATTCATAAGGCTCTGCATCCTTGGAGAACTGGTACAGGTCGCTGACAAGGCGGTCCAGCGTCTTATCGAAGGCGTACTGCTCGCCATAGCGCAGCGTGTAGCCCCCCTGCAGGATACCCAGGTCCAGGGGACTTACATCTACGTTATGGGTATAACCCTGTTCATCCTTTGTGCGGACATTGAAACGGGAGACCTTCAAGAGATCGGGGTTATCGAAAGAGATACCCTTTTCCTGCGCTTCACGGAGGGGGACCCAGCCTCCTCCCTCTTCACAGAACACCTCGTTAATAGCTGTGTACGGATCGACCTTGGCACCGTAACGGTCAGGCTCGCGAGGCGCCAGTGCCTTGTCCTCCATATAGCTGTCCGGGGTGACGAGGTTGTACAGGCGGGCAGAAGGGATGGCTACCGTGGCGCCCAACAGCCGGTGATCCAGCTGCCACTCTATGTTCAGGCTTTCACATACCTGACCGAGCGTGCGGTCTACGGCGTCGTTGTGACGCCATGCGGGGAAATTGAGATAATCAGTGACCAGCACGGCTTCGTCGCCGTAGCGGTGGACAATGTCCAGCTCGCTCCTGGCATTCAGATGGACGCCAATGGCTGTCCGCATATGGCTGGGAAGCTCCTTATACTTGGAGACGGCCTCCACCAACGTGTCATAGCAGAAAATGTCCGGACCCGTGCGGCGATTTGTTGTCTGCTGCTGCCAACGGAGATCATCAAATACGTAGAACGACATCTGATCCGCGCCGACTGTTCTAAGATCATAGACTTCCATAGAAGGCCTCCTTTTTTCGGCTTCGAAAAATCTCTCTATAATCTATATACGCCCGGAACGTCGGTTTTCCCAAAAATCTTACGAAAATTTTTTAAATTCTTTTTATGGCCGGAGGCAAGGGGGTTTGCGAGGCTATTATAGTTCTTGCTTCGGCGGGGGGGATCATATTCGTCACTGATTTAGTGCTTAAAAAAGCCGCTAACATGCTGATAAAGCAACATAATAAGCGACTTTGTATAAACATTATACCGCAACTGGTAATATTTGCAATAGCGGTATTGGCAAAAGGGTACAACATTCACAAATTTTGTAGGAATGAACAATATCGAAAAATTAAGTTGGTAAAAACCACGAAAAAAAGGAAGACCCCTCCTTGCGGAGAGGGTCTTCCTTTTTAAGGGGGCAGGAACAAAAGGGGAGAAAAATGGGTAAAGACAAATGACAAAATATGTTATCTGCTTCTGGGGGTATTATACCCCAAAGGAAAGGTTACGTCAATAGGAACTTTCCGAAAAGACATAAAATTTCTGTAAAGGCAGAGAGGACCCGCCACATGGGGGTCTCTCTTCTCTTAGATATGGCCGTGCTCAAAAGCATCGCGGGACGGATCCGTGATACTGGGCTGCAGCGTCTGACGGCTCTTGGCGTCGCGGATCAGACTGTCAAGGCTGCTGGAACGAGTATCCTCTTCCCTGCTCTGCTCCGCTGCCGGCAAATCCTGAGCGTCAATGTCCAGTTCCTTTGTCAGCTGGTCCAGACGCGCCTTCTTCTCTGCCAGCTCCGCTGCACGGGGGAACGGGCGGTCCAGAGCTTCCTTGCTGGAGGACAGTTCGGCCTCCAGCTCGGAGATCCACTTCTCGTGGTCACGAATACTTTCGGGAATCGACTTGTCTAAAATGTTGTGGAACCGAAGCACTGTGCCTATCTCGCTTTCAGAAGCGGATACCTGGAACTTGGTCGCACCGGCTAACAGGAAACGAGTCGCTTTCGTCTTATCACGCTTATCCGCAAGGATCGTGAAGCCGCGGAGCGTGGCGATGGGTGTCAGGCTGCCGGCAGGGGCTTTCTTATGCGCTGCAAGAAGGGCTTTGCCGGACTCCTTGGTCTTTTCATACTCGGTACCCATAACCGCCATGGGCGGCAGCTTGTCGCCGGCTATACGGGCGGGAGAGCTGTCCACCAGAGCCTTGTCCTTGCGCAGCTTTTCCAACTGCCTGCGGTTGTTTTCCAGTTCTTCCGGTATAGCGGCAATACGGCGCTTCAAGCTGAACTGCTGGTTCTCATGACGTTTCTTGAGCAGGGACAGCTTCTGCACGTCTACCTCCAGTTCCACGCGCTCTTTGATGCGCGGGTCGCCCGTAGCCAGGGCCTTGATCTCCGCGAAGCTCATCGTTATCTCATCCATATCCGCCGCCTCACGGACGGAGGGGTTCGGCGTGTGAATCTGGGAGATGAAACGCTGCTTGATCTCCAACAGCTGGTACATGTAGGCGTCAAAGGTGTTCTCCGTCACATAGCGGTAGATGTAAACATCCTCATTGCCGTTCTTCTGGCGGATGACGCGGCCGTCTCGCTGCTCAAGATCGGAGGGACGATACGGGCAATCCAGGTCGTGACCGGCAATGAGCAGGTCCTGCACGTTGGTGCCGGTGCCCAGCTTGCCGGTGGAGCCTAACAGCACACGGACTTTGCCTTCCCGTACCTGCTGGAACAGGGCTTCCTTCTGCGTGTCGTTCTTGGCCTCATGAATGAAACGGACTTCCTCAGCCGGGACACCACGAGCGACCAGCTTTTCCTTGATGTCGTCATAGACATTGAAGACGCCGGGCTTGGGAATGGACATATCGCAGAAGATAAGCTGCGTGAGCTTCTTATCCCTGTTCTTATCCCAGATCTCAAAGGTCTTATCCACACAGGCATTGACCTTGCTGTTCTCGTAGTCGGGAAGGTCAGGGTCCATGAGACGCTGGTCCAGAGCCAGCTTGCGGCCGTCATTGGTAATACACAGCATATTGTCATTTTCCCGGTCTACCGTGCCGCTGCGGATCTTGCGGGCACGTTCGGCAAAATCGCTGACGTATTCACGCTGGATGTCGCTGGCGGGGACGGAGATGTTCTCAAAGTGCGCGTTGGGAAGCGGCAGGTCCAGCATCTCCTTGGTCTGGATGTCGGCCACCTGACAGTAGAGGCTCATGAGCTCAGGGATATTGAAGAACTTGGCAAACCGCGTTCTGGCGCGGTAGCCGGTGCCCTCCGGCGCCAGCTCCACAGACTGGACGGTCTCGCCAAACGTGCTGGCCCACTGGTCGAAGGTGCTCAGGCCCATCTCCTGCAGGAGGTCGTACTGCAAGTAGCGCTGGACGGCGTACAGCTCCGCCATGGTGTTGCTCAGCGCCGTGCCGGTGGCGTGGATGTTGCCCTTGTTGCCGGTGATCTCATCCATATACCGGCACTTGAGGAACATGTCCGATGCCTTCTGGGAGTCGGTCTGAGAGATGCCGGCTACGTTCTGCATCTTCGTATACAGGAACAGGTTCTTGTAGTTGTGGCTCTCATCCACAAACAGACGGTCCACGCCCAGCTCCTCGAAGGTGATAACGTCATCGCGCTTGGCATTGTTGTTCAGCTTTTCCAGACGGGTCTCCAGCTGCTTCTTCATGCGCTCCATCTGCTTGATGGTGAAGCTCTCGCCGCGCTCCGCCTTCAATTCTTCAATGGCGTCCATGATACCGCGGATCTCATGCTGGATACCGGCCTTCTGGCGCTCAGCGCTCAAAGGAATGCGCTCGAACTGGCTGTGACCGATGACCACCACGTCGTAATCGCCGGTGGCGATACGGGAGCAGAACTTCTTGCGGTTCTTGGTCTCGAAGTCCTTTTTCGTGGAGGCCAAAACCTTGGCGTTGGGGTACTGCTCGTAGATGGCGGACGCCCACTGACCTACCAGGTGGTTCGGGACCACGATGAGGCTCTTGTTGCAAAGACCCAGGTATTTGGCCTCCATGGCGGCCGCGCTCATGGTCCAGGTCTTGCCGGCACCTACCGCGTGGTCCAGCAGCGTGTTGCCGGAGAACAGGATACGGGCTACCGCATTTTTCTGCCACGGGCGCATGGTAATGGCCGGATTCATATTATGGAACCGTACCAGGTCGCCGTCGAAGGTGGGCGGCACGTAGGCGTTGAAGCGCTCGTTATACAGCTTGCAAAGGCGCTCTGCACGCTCAGAGTCGGACCAGATCCATTCTTTAAACGCTTCGCGGATCTGGTTCTGCTTATCCTGAACCTCCAGTGTGTCCGCTTGATTCAATACGCGGTGCTCTTTGCCGTCATCCCCTACAACGGTGTCGTAGATCTTGGTGTCCTTGTTGTTCAGGGCGTCCTGCAGCAGACGGTAGCCGCTGGCATCATTCGTGCCGTAAACTCTGTTGGCTTTTGTGTTGTAATTGTCCCAGCGGATGTTGGTTATCGTCCAGGTATCCGTCAGAGGGGAGTAGGCCGCACGCATAGGCGTATACGCATTACGAGCCCAATCCGGAGTGTCAAACAGCTCGTACATGAACTGGGTGATGTCCTCCTGGGGGATCCATGTGGCGCCGAGGCGGGCCTGGATGTCGCCGGGGCCCAGATCTTTGGGCTGGATGGCTTCCAGCGCCTCGATATTGGAGGACCATCTGTCAGGGTCAAATTCCGCAGCTTCTCTGGCATCTGCCAGCTTCTTACGCACGTTGCCGGACAGATACAAAGCGGAGATCTCATAGGTGCCGGGGGCACCGGGGTCTTCAAATACCTGGCCCTGCAGGTCTTTGAGAAGCTGGTCCTTCGTGAGGTCGGAAAGCTCGGTCATGTAGTCGAAATCCAGACGGCCGCGCTCGGAAAGGGAGATGGCCAAGGCCTCCTGGGCCGTCTCCACGTGGTCCGGGACCATATGGGCGTGGATGGTGCGCTTATAAAACATATCCGCCTTGCCAAGGAACTCGCCCTTGTCATTGATATGCTCAAGACTGCACAGAAGGTAATAGGAGCTGTCGTCCGAGAAGGCCAGCTCATTGCCTCTGCTGTTGATGAGGCCGTATTTCGCCGTGAAGGCGTCGTACTCGTCGTTCAACAGCTTTTGCAGGGCGGAAACGGCTTCGTCTGAATGGCCGTCCACCTGGGCGTCTATGAGGTTGCGGACGCGGTCTCTCAGGAGGATAAGGCCACGAACACGCTGCTCGGCGGTCTTATTCAAGTCCACCTTGAACATCTCGGAGTCCTCACGGAAATAGACCGTGTCGTTGACCAGCGTAAAGCTGTAGTTCCGCACGTCCGGGTCGGCCGGGATGCTCTCACGCTCCTCGTATTCCTGGTCGTACAGGCCTTCCTCCGCGTGGGCGAAGGTGCCCTGAATGTTGGAAACAGCCTGCGTCAATGCGGCTTTAAGGTCCTCCCCTTCCCTGGCGATACACGCCAGTTCCGGGCCGTGGGGGCCGGATATCTCCTTCAGGTCGCCCAGGACCATTTCGGGGTTCATGGCGAAATAAGCGTTGACCTCCGGGCCGTAAGTGCGGCTCTCCCAGTCGTAGGAACGATCCAGATCCACCCATTCGGCGACCTCAACACGCGGAACGTCGCGCTTCTGCAGGAAAATGATGTCGGAGGTGACATCCGTGCCGGCGTTGGTCTTGAATGTGTTGTTAGGCAGACGGATGGCGCCCAGCAGGTCGGCACGCTGGGACAAATAGCGGCGGAATTCCGTGCTCTGCTTGTCCATGGTGCCGGAGCTGGTCACGAAGGCGATAACGCCGCCAGGGCGGACTTTATCCAGCGTCTTGGCGAAGAAATAATCGTGGATCTGTAGGTTCAGCTTATCATAGCGCTTATCGTTGACCTTGAAGTTGCCGAACGGCACGTTGCCGACCGCCACATCGAAGAAGTTGTCAGGGAGGCTGGTATCTTCATAGCCCTCAATGGCGATGTTGTTCTTCTGGTACAGCTGACGGGCGATGCGGCCGGACAGGTCGTCCTTCTCAATACCGTAGACCTTGCTCTGAGACATGGAGGCGGACAATCTGCCGGAGAAGGAGCCGGTGCCGCAGCCGGGGTCGAGGATATTGCCCTTGGTAAAGCCCAGGTTACCCAGGACGCTGTAAATGGCGTCTGTTACCTCTACCGGCGTATAGAAGGCCGTTAATGTGCTCTCCCGGGCGGCCGCGTATTCGTCCTCGGTCAGGAGGTCTTTCAGCTCTTTATACTCCTCGGACCAGTTGGACTTGTTGGCATCAAAGGCATCCGCAAGGCCGCCCCAGCCTACGTAGCGGGAGAGAACTTCCTGATCTTCCCTGTTGGCCAAACGGGCGTCTGCTTCCAGCTCCTTCAGGAGACGGATGGCTGCCACGTTGTTCTGGAATCTCGCTTTCGGACCGCCAAGAGGTACCGTGCGGTCCGGCGCACGGTAGTTGATGCGGCCTTCAGGGTCGGGTTCGTCCTGTTCCGCCTGTACGATGACAGGTTCCGGACGCTCCGGCTCGGAGGAGAAATCGAAGTCGAAAAGGCTGGGTTCGGCAGACGGGCGGCGGCTTGCCTCAAACTCCACGTCCTCCGCAGGCGTAAGCGTGGCTTCGCCGCTGCGAATACGGTTACGGGCAAATTCCATCTCCATAATGAAGCCGGGATCGTCTGCGCCGTCCTTGATACCAAGAAGACCGGCATGGACACCGTTATACGCCGGCTCTGTCACAGAGGTGATGACGCCGTGGGTGGAACCGTCATCGTATACGTCACCTACATGGAAGGTGAGAGCCGATTCTTCCTCGGGGACAGGCTCGGATGCCTGTGCTTCCCGAATAGCGGTGGGGTCAAAGGCTTCGGCGCGGGACATAAGGGCGGCATAGTCTGCCTTTACTTCCTCCGGAACACGCGGGGCATCCGCAATAAACGGCGTGACCCATTCATTCAGGAAGTTGTAGTAGTCCTTGATATGAAGAGCGTTCGTATCCGCACTATCCGAGACGGTGTGGTTCATGATATACGTCTCGGCTGCATCATGGTTGAGAATGTCCGCATTGCTCAAAGAGGGCAGCATGGCGTTATACCGATAGCGCTCATCCGAATAGTGGCTGATGAGATCGGTCAGAAGCACCTTGTCCTCTCTGCCCTGCCGGGTCTGGTCTGCGCGAAGCGCTTCCGGGTGGTCTATGACCGGTTCACGAGAACGGTTGGGGTACAGGGCGCTGCGGTCCAATACATAGAGACCGGCTTCGCGTACCAGCATGTCGTAGATGTGTTCTTGGGCAGGATCAGCAAAGGACGCAGGGCGCATACGCTCCAGGAAGTCGTGGAGGACGGGAATAGCCTCGTAGGGGTCTGCGTCCTGCATAAGGTGCGCTACGGGGTCCGGGATGCGGCCGGCGAAGTAGTCCGTCATAAGGACGGAGAGGTCTTCATACAAAGCCTGCTCGCCGCCCTCGCGCCACTGGGGAAGGCGCTCAATATTGCCGAAGGTCTCCAGCTCCGTTTCCGAGTCGATATAGTCCTCGGCACGGGTGAGAATGGAGCTGGTGGCAATGGCGCGGGTATGTACATCGTCCGGGCGTGGGAAGAAGTGATGCACCGTATAGGCCGCATAGATCATGTTCCTGCGGTTCTCAGCGGCGTTATCCGAGACGCGGAGGTTGTACATGCGGTCCATGACGCAGTGGTTATAATAATCACTGTGAACATAAATGCCGTCCGTGGTACGCCAGTTATTGAAGTGGTTCAGGAGGTCTGCAAGGATCTGCTGGTCGTCTCTGTCACCGTAAACCTCTACGTTGCGGCTCCAGCCGGGAATGAGGCGGGTGCTGCCGCCGCCTGCGATCTGCGCGGCTAACTGCTCCGTATTCCCCTCGGATACCACGCCGTCTGACAGGGAGTAAAACTCCACCTTGCCGTTCTCTGCGCCGATGACCTCAAATTCATCACCGCCAAAGGAAATGACGTCCTTGGGGGCAAAGGTCACATGGAAGCCGCCTACGGAGACCGTCTCACTCTTGAAGGGCTCGGGCTCGGTGGGCGCCGGGGCGGGGGTCTCCCGCTCCTTCAGGACGGGATTACCGTCCTGAAAAGTGTACTCTTTGTCGCCCTTCACGCCGCGGACAGGCGTGTGTTCCTGCCATTTCAGGTTCTGAGACCAGGTACGGAACATATCGTTGATGTCGCGCTCCAGCCTGCGGTTGGGATGGGACAGGGCGTCGTCGTCCGAATCGTAGACGCGCTGATATACACCCATGTCACTCTGCTCGTATGACATAGGGCGCAGCATTTTATGTGCGTCATCCACGTAGAACACGATCTCAGGGTCATACATCAGGTCGCCGTTCTGCTCGAAGGTGTGCGCCATGGCAATCTGATCTTCGCTGATGCGCTCGATGTACAGAGGCTCGTAGGTGTCGGACTCGAAACGAACATAGTCCAAGGTGCCGTCCATGATGTGCGGCGCATACTCAGTGAGAAACGCATAGTTGCGCTGGGCGGCCGTATTGCTCCTATCCTCTGTAATATTAGATGCCTTTACAGGCTCAACGGACGTTTCCTGCGCCGGTGCCTCGGAAATGACCGATTCGGACGCGGTGTAAAGCATATCCGCTTTATCCTTGTTGGCAATGTTCAGGAGGAGCGTCTGCAGTGTGGAAATAGGAAGATTCTGCGTGAATAACGGGTGCTCCACGTCCTGAAGCTGGACAGTGTCTTCTGTTGCATCCAAGACAAGGTACCGGGCGCCAGTGGCAAGTGTGAGCACTTGACACTTCTCAAATGCCAACGCGGAGGGTTCCTCGGTAGGAACATCTACATCGATGGGAGACAGGGATTCACGGGCAAGAGGCTGAGATGCCTGCGCATCTTCCCTGTCCAGTTCTTCATCTGTACGGAAATTGGTAATGATGCCCGCATCCGTGGCGGAGCCAAGCTCCTCCGCGTCGCGCTCTGCGCTGCGCAGGTCGCGGACGAGAAGGGCCAGTTCGGCCAGAGCGTCCGGGGCTTCCTTTACACCGGGTGCATCAATGAGAGCAGACAGGTAATCTGTCAGCTGCTGGCGGGCGGTCTCACTGTTCTCGTAGACGAAAGCGCGAATATACTCGTAGAACTGGTGGAGGCTCGACTTCGAGCCGTATGTGTCGCCGAAGATGCGGACGGAATCCGCCAGCTTTTTCCGCTCGGCTAAGGATTCCTGCTCCCTGAGATAGACAGGATAAGCGGTCTGTTCCTCTGCCGTGAGATACTGCCCGGCGTCTGCCAGATCTTTGATGCGGTTCTTCACAACGGCCCAGGTAAAAACCTGCTCATGAGCATCCATGGGCTTTTTGACGTAAAGGCCGGTGTTATCCGAGCGAATATAGCCCTCTATACCGTCTGCGAAGGTGTAATTGGCGCCGAACGTGCCGTATTCGGCGCGGATAAAGCTCTGAAGGTTCGGTGCTGCGGTCTCTATGGCGTGCTGAATACGGAATTTACCGTTTTCAACGGCGGTGCCGAGGTCGGACAGTACGGAAGCGAGCTCCGTGCCGGAAAGATTCGTTATGCGTACACCGTCTCCGGCAGTACCAGCTCCTCCGCCCGAATACGGATCTGCTCCATGTGCTGGGTCCATGCCAGGCTGTCGTTGGCTTTCTCCGGCGCCGGGTTGATCAGCAGAAGGTCTGCTTTCATTTTCTCCAGCTGCTTGAGCGTTTCCTGCTCCGTCCGGTGCAGCGAGGTCATCAGCTCGCCGGTGATCATCAGTTCCGTGTACAGGTTCGGGCGATGCTCCTGCAGGAATTTCTTCCGCATTCTGCCGTACTTGCCCAGCGGTGCCGAGGTCGGAAGCGTCAGATCGGGGACCAGATACTCCCCTGCTTTCAGATACGTTATGTCCGTTGTGTTCATGTTCTTCTTCCTTTCTCTGCTCTTTATCGATACGGGCGACCTCCAGTGCGATCTCCCTTAAAATCATCTTGCTCATGTGCTGCACGGTGTTGCCCAGGATGCTCATGGCCGTGAAGCTGTCAAAATAGGCGGCGCCGGCGAAGGCGTTGTCCGGCAGCTGCGGTTCTATGCCGCAGCGATACGAGACCAGCGCGTCTACGCTGTTTACCACCATGGCGCGGAATGTGCGCTCGGCGACAGAGGGCTCAAGCTCCTGCAGACGGCAGTGTTCACGGGCGCTCTCCAAGTCCGGGAGCGCCGTCTCCAGTTCATCCGCCAGAAGCTTATAGGTGACCCTGTGAATGAACTGACCGAAGTCCAGGCCGTCTATCTCCGGCTCATCCAGAAGGAAGCTGTCGGTCAGGGCAGAACGGACAAAGTCCTGCTTCCCAGCTGTCAGTTCCCAGGGCGTAAGCTGCTCATTCTTTTTGCTCCATGTGTCGCGGTAGTCGAAGACGTGGCGCAGCGCCAGCTGGTCGCCGGAATCGTCTATGAGCGTAATGCCCTTGGCACCCTTGCGGATACGGCGGTCGAAGCGCTTATTCCAGTCATCGAAGGAATAGCAGGACGTGGCAGCCGGGCGCTGGGCGTAGATCAGAAGCTGGTTGGGGAAGCTGAAACGGAAATTCCAGGCTGCGGAGCGCAGAAAGTCCGGCCATTCGCCGACTGACAGGGCTTGGCAGGCCGCTTGGGGCATATCGTAGATGCTTTTGACCTTTTCCATATTACAAGTTCCTTTCTCTTGAGAAATAACCTTCACTCTCTATATACGCCTAAACAGCCGGTTTTCCCAAAAAATTTGCTCATAAACTTTTTCTTGCCAAAACAGGCGGGCTGATATATGTCAGCCCGCCTGTGAGAGCAGTATCACCACTCGTGAGGGAAAGATTCAATGACACCAACGCCTATACGGCGGCGTTCGGATTCAGCAAGGTCGGAGATGGTACGGAATACGTCCTGCGGCTGCAGGATGTCCCGGAGGATGAAGCGGGGCGAGGAGACGTCGCCGGACATAAGAACGACATCGCCTACGCCGAACCACTGCTGGAACGGGCCCTGATTCATCTTCAGGTCGCGCACACGGTACAGACGGATCTCATCATGGTGGCGGAACAGGAAGCCGCGCTCAATGATGATGCGGTCCGGATACAGTGTGTAGCGCGTGAAGGAAAGCGGAAGACCGAAAAAGGGACGTTTCTTGTCGGACCACAGCGGGGTCTCTTCCGCAACGTGTTCCAAGGGCTTATTTTTGCTCTTCATTCTGCTCCACACCTCCGTATTCAGAAAACATGTCGAATTGAAGTGCTTCCAGGTTCTCCGCGTATTCCTCCAAACGCTCTTCGTCGTCCGGGACGTGGATCTCCTCCACCTCGTACTCGTTCAGAACGGCTTCCTGCTCGGCTTTCTGTTCAGGCGTCAGCTGGGATATCGGGACATCCAGATGGGGAATGGTCTCACTCAGGTCTTCACACTCAAGGCAGGGACGGCCTTTGGCCGAGACCTTCTGAGGCGGACGGGCGTGGAGCCTATGCTCCCTCTGTGCCGTCATGGTGTCTGCGATCTGCGCTTCCTCGTACAGACGGATACCCTTGTCCGGCTCCACCTGCTCCACGTAGTTGACGCCGGTCTGGACCATCTTCTTGACATCGAATTTAAACTCATCCTTGGCATCGCCGGTAAGCTTGTAATTCGGATGGCTTTCCAGGTCGAATTTATCCGAGAAGAAGGGATATAAACCGCGGATGAACAGGATGCAGTTGATGTTGTCCATGTTGGACAATTCATCCTGCGTCATGAGCTCACGGCCGTCCTTGTTGTAGGACAGACTGTAGCTGCCCTGCCGACCGTGGCTTCTTGAGGTGTTGATGCTCCGGATGGTCTGTTTACCAAGCTTGCCGCTGATGTATTTCAGCGTGGTCTCATCCGAGCCGCCAAGGAACAACAGGCTGTCGCAGTTACCGACGATAACTTCCCATTCGTCCTTGTACATGGCCTTCAGCTGGGAAAGGGCCTGGATGATGATGGTACAGGAGATCTCATACTTACGCATGGTGGCCAGCTTCTTGTCAAATTCCGGGATGGTACCGATGTTGGCGAACTCATCCAGAAGGAACCGGACGTGGACCGGAAGACGCATGCCCTTGCACTGGGTCTCTGCATGGTAGTACAGAGTCTCGAAAAGCTGGGTGTACATCAGGGCCACCAGGTAGTTGAATGTGCTGTCCACCACGGGGGTGGTACAAAACAGAGCGACCTTCTTGTCGCCGATGCTGCCAAGGTCGATATTGTCCGTGTTGGTCAGGTTTTTAATGGCTGTCAGGTTGAAGGTCTGCAAGCGGGTCTGGCAGGAAATGAGGATGGACTGCGCTGTCTTGCCGCCACCGGCAGACTTGAAGACGGCGTAGGACAATACGCCGATGTGTTCAGGGTCTTTGGCCTTCAGGTCATTGAACATGATATCCAGCGTGGAGTCCACATTCTCCTGACCCTCAATGGCGCTGGCACAGCGCAGAAGCTTCATGACACTGGAGAAATTTCGGTCCTCCGGGTTGCACTCGCTCTGCAAATAGAAGCAGCAGGCCTGCAGAAGCGCCGTCTCCGCCTTTTCCCAGAAGGGGTCGGACGGCGTGCTGCCCTTGGGTGTGGTGTTCTTGATAAGGGCATTGATCATGGTCAGGATGCCCTCTTCGTTACGAACGTAATGGAAGGGATTATAGGTATTGGAGTGATCCATTTGGACCAGATTGAAGACGCGGATCTCATAGCCCATGTTCTTCAGGTAGCCGCCCATGGTCTCCAGCAGCTCGCCGGAGGGGTCTGTGATAACGTAGGAGCAATTGGCCTGCAGCATGTTAGGTTTGACCACGAAACGGGATTTACCGGTACCGGAACCACCGATGACCAGTACGTTGTTGTTGCGGCGGGTCTTGCGGGTGTCCATACTCATGTAAATGTCGTCCGAGAAAATCATGTTCTTGCTCTGCGGAGAACGATCCAGAATGCCAAAGCTCTTACTTAGACCCTTCCATATCTTCTTGAAGATCCAGCCGAGAATGGGGATCTTACAGAGGACATCCACAATGGCCTTCACAAATTTGGGGGCTTTCAGCGTCATCTCAGCATAATGCTGATTGTATTCCTTAATGTCCTCATTCCATTGGGCGGAGCCCTTCTCTACAGATGGACGCAGGTCCCTGCGGCGCAGATAGTCCGTGTAGAGCAAAAGAGACGGGATGAGGCCCAGCAGGAACGCCGGGCGGATGGCTTCCCACTCGATGGGGAAGATATCCAGCGGGCGTTGGGTCATGTGCTCCAACCCGTCCAGAAGAGCATAGACGCCCTCTTTCGAGGATTTGGCCACATGACAGGCGATAAAAAGCACGAAGAGGTAGATCAGGATCTCCGCTATGATGTAGTTGCGCCGCTGTTTCTTGCGGTTGACGGGTTTATTCGCCATGGAAGCCACCTTTCTCGCTCCCTTCTGCCTGTGACGTGGGAGCTTTATGCCTTGAAACGGAACGTGTGAATTCGACTATATCGCTGTACGTGGGTGCCGGAGGCGGGGCTGGCTGCGGCTGCCAGAGAATGAGCCAGTGGGGATGGAGCTTGAGAAGATCCCGCAGCATAGCGCGGTCTGTCTTGCTGTGGACAGGGTCCGTGAAGGGCTTGCCCTCCCCTTCCGCTATGCTCAGGTATATCGGCTGACCTTGCTCCGGGAGGGTGTTTTCCATGTCTTTCACATCAATGAGGAGCCAGACAAAACCCGGCTGCGCGCTTTCCTTGTCTTCCCAGCTGCAGCGGGTACATGTTGTCCGGCCATAGTAAGCGTTAAATTCGGCTATAGCACCGCATTTCGGACAGATCTTCATGATGGATCAACGCCTTTCGTGGTGGTGTTTGTAGGATGAAAATATCAAAGGTCGTGGGTGGGGGCGTCTTTCTGCTTGCCGGTGACGGAGGGCTGCTTCGCGGCCTGTTCCGTGGCCGTGTGGATCTGCGCATCCAGGCTCTCCTTCTCACGTACCGGCTTTACCAGTACCCGATAGTGGAGGCACTGGATGTTGTAGCCGCCAGCGTAGATGGTCTCTACGTTGGCTTTACCCTGCTCCCCTACCACGTGGCCATTCAAAGAGCCGTTGTTGCCTACATACAGGCCGGAGACGTCCGTAAGAACGCCCACCGCATTCACGCAGCGGTAATAGAGATCCAGACGCTTGCTGCGGACCTCGTCCGAGAGCATCTTGTCTAAAAACTGGTCGAAGCGGGGCTCGCCGGGCAGGCCTTCTGCGCGGAGGCGATGGATGTCCTGGGTGAAGCGCATCTTCATGGCCTTATTAAAAGACTTGGAGTCCATGCCGATGGCCTTGGCCTCCTCGTCGATCTCACGCCAATGAATGCTCGGAAACTCGTATTTCGACTCGATTTGCTTTATCTTCTCCCGGCGCTCCTTCTGGTGGGCGGCAAGCTCCCGCACCTCCAGGCAGTAGTGTTCCGTTGCTTTGTCCTTCCACTGAGCGAGGAAGTCTTCCAACGCCGGGATGTGAGGAATGTCGTTGCGTTTATCTTCCGCTGCTTTTTTCTCCTGATAGCCGGAAAGCTTTTCCTGGAGCTCGGACAGCTTCTTTTCGTTGCGCTCTATGTTCTCAATCGTATCTTCAAGAGCGTCGATGGCCCAGTACAGGTCGTTTTGGCCATTCTGGGCCGCTCTGCGGCCTTCCGCGGAGAGCTGGGTGATGTCTATGCCCTGGGCTTTGAGCGCCGCAGAGCGCTTCTCACGCTGCTTCTCGTAGCGTTCCAGCGTGTGCTTGGTCTTCTCTATGCTTGCCTTTGTGTTTTGGATACGGAGGTCCAGCGTTGTAGGGTCCATGTTATTCCGCCTCCTTTTGGAGTTGGGATGTCTTCTGGGAATACCATGCCTTGCCGTCCGAGCTTGTATAAAACGATGACATGGTTTCAAATGAGTTGGGAATAGCACCGGGAATGGCGCCGCCTATGACCGGAAGCCTGCAGGACAGGTCAAAGAAGGCGCCCCAGGCAAAGGATATGGCTTGCGGGAGTTCGCTGATGGAGACCCGGACGGGCGCGTCGGAAGCAAACGTAAGCCAGAATGTACCCTGTTCACATGTGAGCCGGACATTGACAGCATCCTCCGCTTCGGTGCCGGCGCTGTTTGCGAGGACAGCACGGAGCGTGAGGTCAAAATCACGGTAGTCTTCGATAAATTGCTGGATGGCGCGTAACTGCAGGAAATATTCCTGATAGCGGCTTTCCAGATCGGATACCGTAATGCCCGCCTGCATGGTACGGCCATCTACGGCGGAGGGGTGCATCTGTGTGTGGGATACCTCGGAGCAGACGCGCAGGCCCGTTGACCTGTCCGTGTAGTCTAAATTCGATTGGAATGTGTAGAAATAAGGATCTCTCATTCTGCGTACCTCACAAATCAACGTTCGGGACTTTCAGGAATAGACGGCTGTTCTCCTTTTGCGATGCCTTCGAAGGTCTTCTGCGCCTTCGCAATGATGTCCGACAGGTTGCTCCGCAATTCGCCGTTCCGGGCTCTCTGGAGCCATTCCCTGCCGGCAGCGCCGTCATGGAAGGCGGCACGGCCTGCAAAGCGGCAGTAACCATCCAAATCGTGGGGCGAAAGCTCTTTTACCTTGGAGAAGAAAGCGCCCCATGCATAGGCATAGGCATTCTGGAATTCGGTAAGGGGAATATTCTCGATACAGTCGCTCATGTCTGCCGTTGGCTGAAGCGAAAAGGAGCCGTTGTCAGAGCAGAGCCGAGACGCGAAGACCGTCTCACGGTCCGCTTCATCCCAGCCGACAGCCTCTACTTCGAGGTGGAGGTCAAAGTCCTTTTCAAGCGCTGCCAGACTCTGTAAGGCATTCATCTGCGCGAGATAGTCCTCGCTTGCGTAGGCAATGTCAAACTCGGTGGATTCCTGGGAGGAGGCGGGATATTGCGTGTGGCCTGCTGTGGAGCAGACGTCCAGGCCGAAGGTTGCATCCTTGAAGTAAAGACGGGACTCGAACTGGTAGTGATGCGCGTTGACGTGGGGCTCTGCGGAAGAGAGATCGACAGAATCGTAAGCGGCTGCCGGTATCACGGTATCGTCCCAGCGGTCCTTTCTCGCCAGGAAGCGGGAGACAAGCTCATCCACCGACAGGTCTACGGTCGCCTCAGCGTCCGTTGGCTCGAAGCCGCTTTCATACAGCTCAAACCAGCAGGTGTCCTCTTCCGGGTCGAAGCGGTCAAAACGGCGTTCCGGGAGGCCTACTTGACTGGGGATGAAATTGTCCCTGTCAAGGCAGTCCAGAATGGCCTTGGTCTGTTCATCAGTCAGCAGGCCGCGGACGATACACTCGTTCGGCACCTTGTAGTTGCTGGCGTCACGGTAAAGGTAAGAGATCTTGGTGTTCACAGTGCTTCCCTCCTGATCGCTTAGAGGAAAAGACCGTCGTCTGCCTTCTCCTCGGTATTCTTCTGCTCTGTGGTTCGAGCGGGTTCCTTGCGCTCCGGCGCGGGACCGGCCTGGGCGTCGCGTTTCTTCTCCGCCTGGGCGATGATGTAGTCCACGCTCTTGGTGTCCAGCTTGATGTCTTCCATCTCGTAGTGGTCCTGACCGTAGAAGTTGGACTTTACGAAATGCTCAAATTCACGGGCACGGGCTTCACGTTCGTCGGTGTCCATGATGAACTCGAAGCCGGAAAATTCAGAATACGAAATGGAGGGGTCTGCCACGCCCCAGGGCGTGTTGCCCTCGTTGTCGATGGCATATTTCATGGCAATGAGGTTTGCAAGGCCGTTGACCTTGGACTGCTCCACCTCGCCCTCGTAGTCGGGAACATGCAGGTCCATCGTCGGGAAGTCCATGAGATCATCGAAGGTCATGCCTTCCACGAAGTCGTCCACGTCCAGGACCATGGGGCCGCGCAGGCCATCACAGGCGGCCATGACACGGGTCTCAAAATCGGGGGTGAGAGCACGCTCGTAGGTGGCGACCGGCTTGCCGGCTTTATAGAGGGTATAATCTGCAGAGGTCAGGCGGATGAAGTTGGAGGCGTTGTCACGGGAAACGATATAAAGCTCGCGCTCTGCCTCCTCGATGCACATCCGGATCTTGTTGTGCCCTTCCAGGTGGTATTCCACCTGCTTGCGGTACTTGGCGCCGTTGGCGCCGGTCAGGTCCCAGCTCATGTAGCCGAGTGCCTTGTTCGCCTTGGCGCGGTCCTTCTGGTCGTAGACTACGAGGTTTTTATCGCCGCGATTCAGCACGGTGAATAAAAGTCCCTGTTCACGGGCATAATGCCTGAATAGCGCCGTTTCTACAGCATCCAGACCGTTGATCGTGCGGACATTATCCGGCGCCATGTTGGAGAAGTAGAGGTCGGGCTGCAGTTCCTGTACCTGTCCGCGGTGGGCGAACAGGGCTGTTCTGGCGGCTTCTACCTCCTTCTGATCGCGTTCCAGAAATACATACATGGTCGCGTCATCGTCCTTGCTGGTCATCTTCGTATACACGACATGCTGCTTTCGCAGAAGCTCATCAAAATCCTTTGCGTCGCTGTCTGCGATGCGAATGGTGCGGGACTTCATGCCGAGAGTGCGGATCAGCTCGTTCATGGACGGGACGGAGATCTCGCCCTTCAGGTTACGAAGCTGCTCCATCTGGTTTTTGGCTTTGCGCTTCTGTGTGATCTTGTTCAGCGCATTCTCTGTCATTGCGCCGATGCCGCGTGCCGTCTGTTCGCCGACGGTCAGCGCCACGCCTGCGGCGCGGGGGGCTTGATCTAACAATAGGTCTGCGACCTTCTCAGGAATGTCCTCGGTGTAAGCCATGATAATTCCTCCTTTGTCGGTGTTCTATACGGTCAGATAATTTTGAAAACATTATACCGCAACTGAAACCGGATTGCAATATATTATTTCTATTGGGAAAGGATAGAAGTATAAAAAAAGATCCTTACGGTTCTGTGCTGTTGGAGAGTCCGCCTAAAGTGCGGGTCAGAAAATCGGTGAGGCCTTGACTGGGTTCAAACGATAGGAGTTGGAAAGAGTGGAAGTACAGAAAGAGGGTCAGCACGGCTATGCCAATGCCTATAGGGAGCCTGGTCAGCTTCCTGGTCTTATCCTCAAGGGGACAGAGCAGAGCGCCGTCCTTATCTTTCTGGATGCCCATAAAGAGCTGCAGAAGGTCTACAAGCCATCCGGCAAGGAAAAGACCACACGTGAGCAGATACACGATACCCGTGAACCAGCGGCCCATGGCGAAGCGGTGGAGGCCGAATACGCCGCCGTACAGGCACAGGTTGAAGATGCGCTCAGGATCGCGCTGAGAGGCGCGGCGAAATGTCTGCCCGTGCAGGAGATACAGCGTGCCGGCAGCGTCGCGGTAATAGCCGCGCTGCAGAGCGTCAGCGTGGATCAGATTGTCCTTCATGCGCTCTATGGCTGCGTCTGTATAGACCGGCTGCGTCTGGTACATCCTGCCGTATATCTCCTCAAGCAGCGTGTCCTCATCACAGACATCTGAAAAAGCTCCGCTGTACGGGTCATAGTGACCGAGACCCTCTGCGTACAGGTATACACGTGCCGCGCCCAGCAGTTCACGCAAATACGGGTACAGAGCCTTCACATTCGCGTCCTTCGGCAATACGGCATAGACGGCACAGGGACCAAGATATACAGAGAGTATATTGCCGGGTCGGGTGGCAACGTCGCTGAGAAGAAAACCACCGTCCTCCAAAACCTCCCAACTGCAGCTCACATAGTCCATGCAAAAGACCTCCCTTCCTGATTTGTGAAAATTCGTTCGCATGTCATCAAGAATACTATAGCGGAAAACGCCAGCATTTGACAAGCCCTAATTTTCTGTATTCCGAAATATCTTTGCTGCGCAGCGGCAGATCCGATGACCCGTATTCACCCCGGCAGAAGACCCTCTGAAATTTTATTTCGGATGTAAACCGATACTGGAGCGAAAAGTGAAAATCCTTTATTTGCAAGGGTTCCGAGCCTTTAACGGATGTAAACCGATACTAACTATTACAGAGGAGAGGGCGGACGAGAGAGAGCCGTATACAAGACTTGAATAATTATACGGGCATAGCTGAAAGAAAGCCCCAGCCGCTATGCCGGCAAGAGAGCAGCTGGAGGATGCTGGCGGTTGATGGCGATAATTCTGCAAGATGCCTTGCAAAACAGGTGGTTTCCGAACGGGTACAACGCCTTTCTCCTTTCCGTTTGGAAAGAATGATGGCGGGGGTATGCAGGACCATGAAGAGTAAGAACAATGTGCCTAAGCTTCATGATGTGGGAGGAGAAGATCTGTCGGCAAGTGATTGCTTCTCCCCCCTCCCTGTTGCTGGTGGTGATGTGCCGGGAGGGCGGTGCCCGCCAGAGGGATGTAGTGTATGTGTGTCTTATGCGTATGCGGTATACGTACCTATAATGTATACATATAATCCAAACCCTTTAGGGAGTAAGGCTTGAGGAGATCTTACCTCTCTTTCCGGTTCCCTTCCTGTGTGGGGGTGGGCGGCTCCCTCTTCCCTTCCGCGCCCTGGATCTGAGTGGTCAGGTCCTTCTTGCGGGGGATGGGCTGGAGCTCGTCGTCGAAGACGCTGAGTATCTCCCCGTCCGGAAACTTGACGCGCCACATCATCTCCCCGATGGCGAGGGGCTCATAGTGCAGCTTGGGTTCTACCTGCTCCAGAACGGTACAGGTCTTGCCATTGAAGTAGCTGGCTGTCTTGGGAAGGTCTGTGGCGTCTGTTTGGAAGGTGAACGTGCGGCCCACGCGCTGCTGCTCGGGGTCCTTCTCGACGGTCAGGGTGAAGGCGGTACCGTCATGGGCGGTGAAGGTGTAGCTGCCGTCCAGGGTGTCTCTCTGCATGAGCATGGGCTCGGCGTAGGGTTCGCCCTTGTACATGAGTTCCAGCTGGAGTTGGCTGCGGCCCTCAAGGATCAGGACGGTCAGGATGGCTTCGATGTCCTTTGTGAAGTCGAACCAGACCTGCGGGTCGTCTCCGATGGCGCCGTACTGGTCTGCAATGTCCGTCATGTCATGGGTGAGGCAGTAGTTCAGCATGTCCACCTTCTCAGGCGGCAGCTTCAATACGCCCTCTGTGGCCAAAGGTTCGCGGGACGGCTGCTGCGGTGCGATTGAGTCATCCTGAGCGAAGGACCAGGTGTCTACATACATGCCGCTGTCATGGAGCCATTTCAGTTCACGTGAGACAGCGTCTCCCAAGGACTCTTCGTCGTTCATGTGCTCGATCAAGGTCTCTTTGTCGATGGACAGGACCACATGGACCTTGTCGGTGCCGGCCTCACGTTCGGCTTCGCTCTGCCGGTAAAGGTCTTGGCGGAGATCCCCGAAGCTTTCAGCAGCAGCGAGGAGGTCTGCTTTGTCCTCCTTATCCGTGGTGTATTTTGCTTCCTCCAGCTTATCGTCCTGGGCGTCCACAAGAGCCTCCAGGAGCGTGCTCAGCTGGTCTTCTGTCAGGGTAATATACATGGCTGTGTGCCTCCTTTACTTAGTGAGGTCGTTCTTTGCCGGGGTCGTGGGCTGCTGGGCGCCTGCCCTCTCCCCTGCTGCTTTCATCTGAGATTCCAGATCCGGCTTACGCTGCTCCTGACGCTGAAGACAGGTCTGCAGCGCAAGCTCGAAGGCGGCGGCTTCACGGTCGCTGGAGATGAAGTCCTGACGGGCCTTACTGAAATCTGATACCAGGCTCTTATACCAGGGGTCTAACTTTATCTTGTTGTCGAAAACATTACTGGCAGATGTTTCCTCGCTGGTAATGAAAGCATTATTATAGAGCCGATCATAGGCGGCGTTGAACTCCTTCAGAAGCATGTCCATATCCGGACGGTTCTCCTTGATAGGATACGTGACGCCCTCCGGCGTGATGCGCTCATGGCAGACGCTCCAAAATGCGTCTCCGTCCTTATAAAGCGGGAGAACCTTGTCCTGGAACTGCTTTTCGGTATAGATGCTGGAGCAGTTCACGAGACCGGGAGATCTGTCCGGGTGTTCACGGCGGAACAGCGCAACAGCCTGATTGCGATCCGCAGCGTGGATTTCGGTCCAGCCGCCTTGGAACGGGAAATTCTTATCCGTGCCGTAGGTGAAGTAAAAGGTCTCCATTTTGGGATACAGCTCCTTATCCAGGAGCGCATAGCCCAGAGCCTGCAGCACCGTGGCTGCTTCGTCCTGCTCGATGCCGTTGTCCACGAGGATCTGCTCGGCCTTCTTAATGGACGTGTTGGGGATGCCGGCCGTTTTGCCCAGGGAGACGGGAAAGCGCTCCTTGAAAATACGCTCCGCCACCTCCTCCAGAGAGGACGCCGTGGTAAATCTGACATCGTTGTAATATGCGTTTTCGGCGTCCTTGATCGCCTTGGACATATCGTCCCATTCCGAGCATGTGATCTCGCCCCGGCTTTCCATCATACCGGCCAGATGGGAAAGGCGCATGGTGATCTCATCCGGCTCCGGCTCCCTGCCCTGCTCCAGCTCCTTCAGATATTCCTCAATGTAGGAGATGTCGTCGGGGTCGAAGGCGCCGCCGATGATCAGGGTGTCGTCGTCCCAGACGCCATAGGTCTCGCCCTCGTATTTTCCCAGAAGCTCGGTCCAGCCCTGCTGCATCTTCTCTGCGGTGTTGTAAAGATGCGTCTCTGTTGCAATGTCAGAAGAAGGGTTTCTGTAATATTCCTCCCTGCAGGGCGTGTCCTCGTAGATGTAGATTTTATACATAGAAAGAAGCTCCTTTCTGTTTGGTAGATGGGAAGAAGGAAATCAGCGCTCAATATCCGGACCGGACTTGTCGGCAGCGGGCTTGGGCGTGCGGGACTGTGCCCCGCTGATCTGCTGATCCAGTGCCGGCTTCTCCTCCGGGGACAGCTCGTGACGGACAAACTCTTCGCAGAAGACACGGAAATCCTTTGCCTCGCAGGTGCGGCCCTGCTCCTTCAGGTCGGCAAGCGTGATACCGATAGCCTTTGCAAAATCGGCGTTGTGCATGATGCGGGTGGCCAGACTCTCCGCCACGTCGATATCCATGGGCTGACGGTGCTTCATGGCGTCTGCATAGATGCAGTCCACCAGGATGTCCTGCATGCCCTCCGGGTACTCCACGCGGGGTGCGGCGCCGCAGGTAATGAAAAAGTCAGGTTTTTCGGACAGGAGGTCGCTCAGATAGTAGGAGATGTCAGACTGGGCAAACTTCAAATCGCTCGGGCGCAGGGTTCTGTTGTTTGCCCACCATGTATCCAGGATGATGGTGGCGTAGAACTTGTCATCGTTCATGAGGGCGTCTGCCGCCTTTTCGGCGTCGATGTGGCCGTAGTGGTTTCTCTCTGTATACACCTCAACGATGTTCGTCAGGACTTCGCGGAAATTGTCGGGATAAGTATGGATCTTCTGATAATCCTTCGTCTGGAGCAGATCCTGAAGCTGCTCCCTGGACAGGACGTTCTCTTCGAGAATGTAGTATTCCACGAAGCCGTCCTGGAACTCTGTGAGGAAATGATTGGGGTTGTCATATTCGCTGATGCCGTTTTTGGCGATGAAGCCGTACTCGTCCTTCTCTACCTTGGCGGCCAGCAGCTTCTGAAGCATTTTCTCATCCTGGCTGACGGCCAGAACAGTGAAGGAACGAATGCCGTCGTCATTCTCGTACTCCTCACACAGCATGAGCATTTTGGGCTGCTCCGCCTGCGCGGGAGACTCCTTGGCGGAAGCGAAGGAGACCATGACGTCATGGCCGGCATAGATCTGCGCCAGTTCATCCTTGGTATAGTCCAGCTCGGAAAAGAGCCAGTCGTCTGCGTCCTTCCAGTCGGAGAATTGGGGCTGCGTTTCTTTACGCAGCAGCTCTATGGTCTGGAAAAGCAGTTCCTTGGTGTGGTCGTCAAAACGGGATGTGGTACTCATGATGTAGCCTCCTTTTAGTGTTCAGGGCTGGTGCGGGACGGGGCGGGCGCTGCAGGGGACGGGAAAACCTGCCGGGCAGCAGCGTGGGAGATCTGGTCGAAAAGAGATTCCTTCGGTCCCGTCTGCAGGCACTGACGGATTTTTTCGGGGTTGCTGGCAAGGACCCGAAGCTCCGGGTCCATGCCGTAGACCTTCTGGAGGATGACGGGCAATAGCATGGGGTCTATGCCGGTAGCCTTGAAGTCCTGCAGGAACACCGAGAACCTGGCGAGCTCTGCTGCCTCTATGGCGTCCTTGTGAGCAGCTTCCGCCGCGTTCTCCTCCTTGCGAAGCTCCTCAATGCTGTACTTGCCATCTGCAACGTCCTCACAGAATTGCTGCGCGTCTTCCTCGCGCGCAAAACGATGGGTGCGGTGCAGCCGGACAAAATTGGAGACACGGCCTTCTGCGTCCCGGCGTTCTACACTCACCGTCCAGGGCTGGGCGGCTTTTTCACCGTCCAGATAGAATTCGTAATCAACCCTGAAATAGAAGCCATTCTTTCGGCCGAGGCCGTTGGAGCTGAATTTCATGGCTCTCCCCTCCACTGTTCAGCGGCCCTGCTCGTGGCCGGGCTGCGTCTTATTGTCTGCCTGGCTTGCCTGACGGGCGCTGGCGCCGGCGATCTGATCGCTCAGAGAAGGCTTCTTTTTCAGAATGGCCAAAAGCTCGGACTCGGTATAGTCCTTGCCGGGTTCCAGGTCTGCCGCGGAGATCTTGGGCTGCACCTCACGGGATTTGCCGGCGTGGCCCTCGATGGCATTGTGGATGCTCGCCTTGTCAGGATCCATGTGCTCGTCGTAGAGGTCGGCAACAATGCCTTCCAGAACACCGTTCTTGTTGGCGAGGATGTCGTCCGAGGTCATGCCGTAGGGATAGACCTGCGCCGTGGCGGCATCCGTCTTGATGTAGTCACAGACCTCCTGACGGATCTTGTCGCGCAGCTCGGGGAAGTCGTTTTCCTCAAAGAAAGCGTCGATATCGAAATCGCCTTCGGGTTCAGGCTCGTAGGCGGCGTTTGCCATCTTATCAATGAGATCATCGCACCAGTCGCTCAGCTCGTCTGCAAAGATGTCCTTGCGGATGTCCTGATCCTTCGTCTCGTAGAAGCCCCATGTAGCCTCGATCTCCGTTCTGCCATCGTAGAACTTCATGCCGTACACCTCGCCGCGGAGATAGGCGTCGTACTGCGCCACTTCGCCGCGGAGGCAATCCAGGGCGCGGGCGTGCCAGGTTTCCTCCGTGACGTTCAGAATATTGGGGTTGTACGTGGCGACGGGCTTCAGGTTGAAGGTAAGGAAGTCGTTGTAGCCGGCGAAGGCGTACAGCTTATTGTCCTTCTTGTAAAGCCCCTGCCTCATGGCATCCTTCAGGGTCTCACGCAGGCCGCTGTACCGAGCAACGTCAGGACCGTTCAGGTTTGTGATCTCATCAAGATCCCTCACCTTCTGGTAGCCCTGGGCGATGAGTGCGTCCCGGGCAGGGTCGCGTTCGCTCTTGCGGCTGAGCTTAATGGGCTGCGCACGGCGTCCCTCCATGGCTTGAGCGATACGTACCTCATCTCCGGCCATGCCCAGTTCCTTCATGGCGGTGTCCTTGTCCATGTAGATGAAGCCGACACAGCCGCTGTCCCAGCGGTCTCCGAAATCGTTGGTGGACATGGTGAGGCCGCTGTGGTCATACAGGTAGAGGGGAAGGATAGCGACCTTGTCTTTGCAGAGGTTGATAAGCTCGGGAGTGTACATCTCCTTCAGAACGTCCGTGATCTCGCCCTGGGCTTCGTCCCATATGCGCTTGGAGATGGCAGCTGAGTCGCTGAAGTCCGCGGGGAACTGGAAGCCGGCCATGTCCACCCATATGTTGTTATCGAACACGGATCTGCTCTGCAGCTGATACCCCTCCCCTTCCGGCACCAGGCGGAGATCCTTCGTGTGTCCGTCCTTGATGTACAGCAGAAGCTCAGACCAGCTGGTGTTCTTCAGCGCCAGATCCTGCGCAAAGTCGATGGGATCATCAAAGGTGTGCTTGTCGCCGAGGTTATACCGCTTGTGCCAGCAGACCATGTTGCCAAGGTTTTCCTGATAATACGAATCCCGGGGATTCTCAGGATCTGTGTCCTGCAGAATGACTGCGGTCTTGGTACCGTTGGATGCAACGTACATGATTTTTACCTCCTTCTTGTAGGTATGCATAGTGTGTATGTGTTGTGTGTATGTTTTATGGGTGCGTATAGGCGTGAACCCTTTTGTGGCGAGGGTTCATCAGGAACGAGTGGGGTCGGAACGGCTGGGTGCGGTGCCGGTGGAAGGCGTTTGCTCCTTCCTGCTTTCGGCGTTCTGAATGAGGCTGTTCAGACCGGGCTTGCCGAGAGGCGGCAGACCCTCGGATTGGCGGATGCTGTTGACGAACGTCTCTAAATCGGCGCCGTTCTCCTTCTGGCAGTAGGCCTCCATCTTGGAGATAAGAACCTTCCGTTCATCCGGAGAAAGGTCCAGCGTGAATTCGTGCTGTACCTCCGGGGAACCCTCCTCGCTGCCGGGCAGGTAATACGTGCCGTCCACGCGGATCTCCTTCGTAGTGGGAGCATAAAGAGCATAGAAGTTGATGTTGTCCATAACGTCGTTCTGCTCAGGTGTCAAATTCAGTTGGGCCTTCAGGCGTGTCACCAACAGATCAGTTGCCCAAAGGTAGCCGTCTACCAGACTGCAGGCGTCGTCGTTAATCTGGAGGTCATCATCGAAAATGAACTTCTCCGCCTCTTCCCTGCCGACGATGCCGTGGCGGTCTATGGAGAACATCGCGTGGCCCTGCTCGTCAGGGAAATAAACGGTGGCGCCGGAATAATAATGCGTGCAGTACCCGGCGCGTGTACCGAGAGCAGCATTTACACCGGTCAGAAGCGCTAAGAGCTTGTCTTCCTCGGCGAACCATCTTGAATAAAGAGGGTCGCCATCGGCAAGATTCTTGCCCTTGACTTTTTCGGCTACCTCATCGATCTTTTGAAGCCGGTCCATGATGGCTGATATAACTTCCGGACGGATAGAATCGGGGCCGGTGATACCAGTCTTCTTCTCCGGCGCGGGGCTGTCCATTTCCTCCGCCTCTTCCCTCTCCAGTTCGTCCAGAACAGTTTCGGGAGACTGCCATTCGCAGCCATCAAAGACGCGGGCGGCCTTTTCGGCGTCACCGCCGCAGAGCAAAAGGAAATCGTTGCCGGTCCAGCCCTTACCATCTACGAACTCATCCCAGTTCTCAGGGAGGTAACAGACGAGATCCGGATGGTTCTCATAGTTGAAACGGTTCTTATAGCCGGGGGTGGCGGCTTCCTTCTCATACGCTTCTTTAATCGCTTCAACAGGGCTTTTCCCCTGTGTCCAGCCCGCGAGGGCGGACTTGGCGAGAATCTCACGATACTCCTCCATCTCGGAAACGGTCCAGTCCTTATTGGCATATAGCTGGTACGGGAGGCCGCGGTCCCGGCCGTTCTTCAGGGCTTCCTGCTGTTCGGTTGTAAAACGGGAAAGGTCCACATCGCCGTAGACCACGCGCCAGTCCGGCTTGGTCATGTTTTCCCAGAATTTCTGCATATCGTCCATGAGTCACAGACTCCTTTCGTCGGTCTTTTCTCTGCTATTATTATCTGTCTCGGCTGTGGGCTGTTTCTTATCCTCGGCAGCGTGGATCTGATCCGACAAGCTCTTCTTAATGTCCGCAGGTTTCTTGAAATCAAAAGAACATTCTAAGTGAGGGTAAACTTCGAGGATCTTAGAAAGAAGCTTTTCTTTTTCGCCGACATCTATGTATGAATTGCTTTCAAGCACCCCGGCAATGCAGCTTGCGACAGGCTGACCCTCATAGTAAAGCTCAAACCAGCAGTCATATCCCCCGTTGCCGATTGTCCAGGACTCCCGTGTAAAAGAACCCTTCCAGCCATGTTCATCAAATGTCTTTAATACATCTTTTAAGCCGGAAAACTTCATAATTACCGTCCTTTCTCAGGCGTGAGTGTCGCCTTGTCCGGCTGCTGCTCGGTACGCTTCTCAGCTGTCTGGATCTGGGAGGACAGGGACGGCTTGCCTGTCCCCTTCTCTGCCTGCTGAATACTTCCCAGACCGACCTTTGCCCAGTTAGGCAGGTGTTCCGGATCCATGGTGCCCATAATGTCGCTGCGATAAAAGCTCTCCTGCCTGCCGGTATCGTGAAGGTTGATACAGAAACAGGTGCGGCCACGCGGTGAAGCGCTGGAGCCGAAGCCACCGGTGCAGAGCCAAAGTTGGCTGGTGGCGGCATAGTCTTCCGGGCTGATAGCCTCCGGCTTGATGACCACAACCTTGTCGCGGATGGACTGCTTATAGTCGTCTGCCGCAACACGGTCGTCGCCTGAAAGGATGAGGTCGTTATCCATGCCCTCCGGCAAAGAGATGGTCTCCCGGACCTTCTGCATTTGGTCCAGGATACGGTGAGCGTAGAGATCGAAGATCTCCATGATATCATCCGATACCATGCACTCCGTATAACAGCCCATGACGCCGTTGTTCTCATATAGACTGCAGAGGAACTTATCTCCCTCTCCGTACTTGGGGCGTTCGGCCATGATGACTTCACGATCTCCGACCCAAACGGACTGCGTTACCTTATAATCCGTGCCATCCAACATACGGGGCTGGACCTGTTCGGAAAGATCCTCAATGGCGTCTGCTGCCGCCTCCATAACAGCGTCATAGTCTACGACGCCTCCGCCATCTTCCGTGCGGAGCAATGTGATGAGGTCTGAATAGTCTTTCATGTCGGCACTCCTTTCTCATCTGCCCTCGCGCTGGGGCTGGGTCTGTTCAGTGTGGTTTTCTCTGCGCTGCTCAGCGCCGGAGATCTGTTCCGACAGATCCGGCTTGCGGTGCGGAAGCTTGTACTGCGTCAAGTCGGCGCCGGTGATGGATTCCACCTCGGCCACGGCCTCATTAAAGGACTTGCCCGGACCGCTGAGCTGCCCGGCGACCTCGGTCTCGAAGAACATCTCCATGATGCCCTGCTTGTAAAAGTCGGGAAACTGCATGACATAGGAAAAGAAGTTGTCATAGCCGTAGGTGTGGAGCATGTCGTTGACTTCATCCCCCGAATAGTCCCGGAGGTCCATGTGGGCGTGGCTGACAGCATAGAGGTCCTTTTCAGGGTCCACCTGATCCACCTGAACGAATTCCCACTCCATGCCGTCCTCAGAAGTCGGGCAGCCGTGCTGCAGGAAGGCGTCGTCCGTCAGGGTCCATTGGTTCTGATATATTTCCTTACTATAATTGGACATTCCGATTACCGTCCTTTCTCAGGTGTGGGCGCCGTTTTATCCGGTTGCTGCTCAATGCGCTTCTCCGCTGCGCAGATCTGCTCGGCCAGAGACTTGACCTTCTCCCCTTCCACGGGTCTGAAGCCACGCAGCTTCAAGGGGTTCTCCTGTACCAGCTCCGGGAGCCGGCTGTCGATGATCTGATGGGTCACATAGTCTTTTCCGTCATAACCTGTGAACGGATGCTCTACAGCCTTGAAGGGATAAATCAGGTAGATGTCGCCCTTGCCCTCCAGGATGCTGTGGGCCACAGCGTGACAGTACGGGGATTCGGTGAGTGTGCGGGGATACGGGAATTTGCCCTGCTCATAGCTGGAAGCGATGCACTGGCCTTCTACCCAGGTGAAGAAACCGGAATAATCCCGAAGCCGGTTGGTGTAGCAATGCTTTGCCTCGTGGTACTGGAACTCGCGGGCGAAAACGGGGTAAATACCGGCCGGCACAACAATGTCTGCGAACTGACCGGCCCAGCCGATACCACGCTCCTCTTCTGTCTTGGCCTCCGTGTATTCCTGGTAGCCGCACAGGCGGTATTTGGCGGGAGTTAGGGCTTCGGCAAGCTCGAAGTCGCCCTTCTCCAGTGCGTCCAACAGGGGCTGCATGGCTTGACGGTCGTAGGCGAAGTAGTCGGAGTCCACACTGAGTGGTTCCACCTTGCTCAGATCCCTATCTTTGGAGACCCAATTGATCTGCTCGTAGTCGATGGGCAGGTCGGACAGAAAAAGATCCTCAAGCGCCTCCGGTGTCACACCACAGCGCTGCGGGAGGTCCGGTAAGGACGCCAGCAGGCAATCGCGGTGCAGAGGAGACAAATTCTTGATCTGGGCGTGCAGTTCTTCCTTATATAAAGTAATGAAGTCCATGGTGCGCTCCTTTCGGTCATGTAAAATCTCTCTATAATCTATATACGCCCAAAAGCCCGCTTTCCCCAAAAATATTTCAACGTTTTTCTGATAGACAAAAAGCCCCCGTCGCCGGGGGCTTAATGTTGGAGATAATGGTTTCTCCGAAGGAGGTTAGTAATTATGTGCCGAAGAACTCAACACGGGTAACATCCTGTTTCGCTTGACAGCGTAATGGTTTTTTGACAAATAGGACTGGGCTGATATAAGAGACAAGCGGTCCCTTCCCCTTCTCTCTATGCTTTCGGAGGGCATTGAGGGGGCTCCCCTCCCCTGACGCTATTGGAAGTGTGGAGGTCTGCGACGGGGAGAGAAGCATGATTGGGAAAGGAGTGGTCTCATAACAACACCTTACGAAATTTATTATACCCCAAAGGAAATAATAACGCAACACTTTACCCAAAAAGAAATACGGAAAACAGTATTAAATATCTGCTACCTGTTTTGGGGCTCTTGCTGCACAAAGGTTTGCTGATCATACAAAAGAAATTTTCGCTCGTTTCGCTCTTATATCTGCCTTAGATAAATCAACGCTCAGGCGATTTAGCAGGGCCGTTGCAAAATTTGAAATGATTTGTGCCCTTTGATTTTGCCTGTTGGATTTGTGACGCAAGAGAAGCCTTCTCTTGCTCTTGCGAAAATATAGCTTCGGTTACACGTTCAACAGAAATGAAATGTTTTGGGTTTATGAAAGAGGTCTGTCCGGGAATTACAATATAGCCTAAGCGCGATAAACGACTATCTTCATTGTCACTCATCTCTTCTATGTCCTCTTCCGTTAGATTTTCACCGACACATTCATAAAAGTCGCCGTTATAAAGGAATCTAATCAGAAAAAGGTCTTCGCGCTCAACAAAGAAATAATCGTTGATCAAATCACGAAGAATTTTTGTTTCATTACGGATAGCATATATTCCGGCACCGTCGTTATCATCAACAGACAGATCCCCATACTCAGAAGCTAAGATCCCTTTTTGCATTATGCTGTCGAGACGGTCACCTGTTGTAATATGTAATAATTCAACGGGGCCGGTTTGTTTTTGTAAAACAGGTTCCACCCTTGCGCCTCCTATTTCGTTTAGTCAAATCTTTAAGATACTCGAAATATCAAATCGTTTCATCTAATGGTAATCTGTAGTTCACCGGGAACATGACTTCCCCTATCGCTGCGGCTTGTATCAATGCGTCGAAGGCGGGTTCTGAGAGGGCCGAGACCTTGTCATATAGGCCTTGCAGGTCTCGGAGTAATACGCGGTCTGTGGTGTGGTTCAGAAGGTCTGTCAGGCGCTGTAGAAAGGAAGATTTGTCCTTCATCATCCTGTTGGCGCTTATGATCGTGGCCTCCGCAAAGGTCAGATACATGTGAGGGGTCATCTGTTCAGGTGTGGGTGTGGACATAGGCATTCCTCCTCCCTTCTCTTCTATCATGAGATCACCAGGATCTCGGGTCTGAAATGCTTACGAAGCAAAGCTGCCTGGTCCTCTCTACAAAGCACGGCTTTGACCTGGCTGCAATCCAGAAAAGCAAGGTCGTGAATGTGGTATAGAACTTTGGCTGGACGAAAATCCAATTTCTCCAGCGCCGTGCAGCCGTTAAAAGAACGGTCAGACATCACAGACAACCCCTTCCCTGCCGTGACCTCCTGCAGCTTCTCGCAATGGCTGAAACAGCCCTTTGGAAGGTTTTCTAAGCTGTCCGGGAGGACGATGCGCTCTACGCCTGTATCAGCAAAGGCGTGCTCGCCTATTTCGGTAACGGAAGATGGGAAAGTAAGCCTGTTCAGGCTCTTACAGCCTCGGAAGGCGCCTACCTGTATGTTCTTTAGGCTGCTTCCGAATGTCGCTTCCGCAAGGGAAATACAGCCCTGAAATGCGCCGGGGCCTATGTATCGGAGGGCGTCCGGAAGCTCTGCCTGCTCCAGCTTTCCACATTCGGAGAAGGCGCCGGAGTAGATCGCCTTCAGCGTTCTCGGAAAGTATACGCTCCGGACATTTCGCAGACCTGCGAATACGTCGCTCTCCAGTTCGGAGAGCCCCTCCCCTATCGTCACGTGGATGATGTTATCTGTATATTTGTCCCAGGCGGTCTGTAAAGACGCCCTGGGCGCACGGACGGAGCCGGTGCCGGTCAGGGTCAGGCGCTTCTTCCCTCTTGCGCCTGCTGACTCAATTCGCCCTATCACCGCGTCCGGGTATTGGCGCGGGCCACAGTGAAATGTATCTAAGTCGGTGGTGTTTTCCATACACCATCAGCTCCTTTATGGATATTCTCTAAAACTTCAGCGTGCCCAGGGCTCATCGCTCGGGCGGATACCAAGTGCATCTATCTTTCTGTTGCGCTCGGCTTCCTTGTTGAGTGCCCTTCTCTCGCTGTCCTGGATCATCTGCTCCAGCTTGGGGCGTTTGTCTCTGTCAGGGATCTCTATGCCGGGGATCTCTGTCACCAGAGGACCGCAAACGCTGCGGGGGTCAAAACGGCTGTTGAGCAGCAGCATGACCATGCTCTCCGGCGTCATGAACTGGCGCCAGCCAGTGGATTCATCCTCGAAATAGGCGCCGAACATAGTGTAGACGTCGCCGTCGTTGTTCCAGTCGTTCGTAACGGCTTCAAAAGGCGTTATCTGCCGGTCAACGCTGCCATCTGCATAGAGAATCTCGTAGTCCTTTTTGTTTTCATCCATGTAGATGTCATAGGAAAAGGAACCTATATCTGCGCTCCAGCCGCTATGGTTCACATACATACGCTGCTCCTTTCACGATTAGCCGTAGGGGCTCGGTCGAAGGTCGTCCAGAAGGACTTTGGCGTCCAATTCGCTCAATTCACGGACGCCCTGCGCCTCCTCCTGCTCCCTGCGGGCTTCTTCGCGGACTTCGGCATAGCCGGCAGCGATAGACTCCTCAATAGACCGGTAGCTGCGCTGCAGAAGGTCTAAAAAGTCCATCTGTATGTCGTCCGACATGTTCCGGATCCTTGAACGGTACGAAGCAAGAGATGGGGGCATATCCAGTCCCCAGGTGCGCCAGAGGGTGTGCCGGATGCATATGAAGAATATATCATGACAGGCTGGCGGCAATGAAGCCGGACCGCCCTGCAGCGTGCAGAGACTGTCTACCAGCCACGCCAGCTGCGCAGGCGGCTTGGCGTCGTCATATAGGTATACGATCTTGTCCGTAAGAAAGCCCGGAAGTGCCGCGTTGGACATGCCAGCCTCCGTGGTGGCGTGATGGACTGTGAGATGATATTCCCTGCGCAGCGCCCGGCAGGCGCCCTCAATGAGCATCCTCATGTGGTCGTCGTCTACGACATAAACGGAGGGCGGAAGGCTGTATGAAACGTTCGTCTGGGCTATATCAAACTGGCTTACCGCAAACCATGTCAGGCGCAGGTCGCGCTTGTCGCGTTGCTCTGTGAACGGCGCAATAAGGTCAATAGCCTTGCCGCGCCATTCCGGCTTCAATATGGAGGCGCGAGGGTCTGCCATAAGGCGCTCCCAGACCCTATAGCCCGCAAGGCAGGTGGCTTTCGGGTACTGCAGAAGGATGAGAACAAGGTTGCAGGCGTCATAACTGGGCAAACGGCTCAGTACATTCAGAAAGCCGGACAGATCTCCGGAGGCAAACATTTCTGCGACAGCTGCCTTCGCACTGTCGCGGAGTTCGGGGGCCTTTTCACGCCCTTTCTTGATCCAGTCCTTGGAGTCCATCATGCTCACAACGTCACCTCCATGCTGTATATATTATATATGCGTGTATTGTATGTATGTTTTATGGGCATGTATGCGGTATGTACATATGATACATGCTTACCGCATGCATACCTCCGGAACCCCTTATTCGTAAGGCTCCAAGCGATCTCTGGACGGGATTTTTCCCAGCTCGGCACAGTCCAATGCGTGCTCAATAGCCCTGTAGCCGGCAGCCAGCATGGCGGCTCGCAACTGGTCCTCTATGGAATACAGGAACGCGGCTCTGTCCAATTCGGACATGGCTGCCAGACGTTCCGGGACCGGCATATGGTCATGGGCGTTCCAGAAGGAAACCGCAATAGCCTCCTCGTTCTCGTAACTGTCCACGTCGATCCCGAGATCCAGCAAGAGCGCGGATAAGCCGTTGAGCTTGGAACTCTCTTCTTGAGTCTCTGCTATAAGTTTCACTGGGTTCACTCGCTTTTTGGTTGTGACTTTCGTATCTAATCGGAAATCTTCTGTCATTTATTATACCCCAATCGGTATAATTTTGTCAATGGCAAGAGGAGCAATGGTCCAAAGACCTTGCTCCTCTTGGGGGTCTGAATGATTCGGTTAAATGTCCTATTTCTTGCCCTGATCTTTCTGCTTGCGCTTGGCGGCGTAAACACGGATAGACGTCACAATGGCGGCCAGGAGGCATAGACCTACCAGAATGAGACCTAAAATAAGGCCGGAATCGGAAAAGGTCAGGTCCAGGCCTGTCTTGACGCCGGATTTATCCTTATCGCTGCCTTTATCTGCTTCTTCGGAGCCTGCTCCACTTCCCTTCCCGGAGGCTCCGGAACCGATGCCCTTATCCCCTTTCGAAGCGCCTGGGTTATTATTCTTGTCGGTATCGCCGCTGGTCTCGCCCTTATTGTCGTCGCCTTTGCTGCTGTCGCCCTTGTTATCACCATTATTACCATTGTCGGAAGGAGCTTTTGCGTCATAAACGCGGGCTTCAAAGGTCCAGATGGAGTCCATCTCCGCAGCCTGATACTCATTGCCCTTGGAGGCAGGGAATGAGACCTCCAAGTCCAAAGTGGTGCTTCGCATAGGCTTTACCGTAATGGAGGCAATGGGTTCCGAGTCGTTCCTGCCATATGGGCCGGAATACAGCTCTGTGCCGTTTTCATCCATGATACGAAGCGCCATGGCATTAAATAGGCTCTTATCCTCAGCATAGCTGATAATAGACAGGATACGGCAGTCCATCTTCCTGTCCGTGATATTCTTTATGTGCAGCTTGCCGGTGCGGATATCACCGGGAGCAAAGTTTTCAAAATCAAAGAGCTGAAGCTCGGATGCTGTGAGGGAAAATGTTTCTTCGTCCTCCAGCTTGATCTCACTTTCGAAATCGGCTGCAAATGCAGACGGTATAAAAATAGATGTGAAAAGCAGGGCGATAAGTAAATACATAGTAAATCGTGCTGTTTTGCGTCGCATAAAAGACCTCCTTGATATATGTAATTGGTGCCATAAGCCGGGCTTTGAACGGCTCAGAGGCGCGTTGTGAATGCCTTGCGATGCCGCCTTTGTGATGATGTTCACAAGGTGAACAGGCTTGTGATACAATAATTCCATAGAATAAAAAAGGCAGCAGGTGTGTGAAGCCTGCTGCGTAAATAAGGGTGTGTGCTGCCGCCTCGACTCTGGTAAAGGGGCGGCAGACTTAATCATGTCGTAAATATAGGAAAACTGAATACGTCAGACGAAAGTGAATTAAATCTTATGGAAAGAAAAATAGTGATCTTATACTGCAAATAATCAAAATAGCACTGAATGTAAAAAGAGTAGTATCTGAACCTATTAGAAAAGAAGGAATTAACGTACCGGTACGGCGTTTACATTACCGTTTCCGAATGTGACGGATTCGGAAGAAACAGTGGCCCAAGTATCACTGTTTGTGTTACGGTGCTGTTTCGCTTCGGCCAAAAGGCTTACCTCTACGTCAGCATCCTGGAAGGCGTTGGAAGAGGCGCCTTTGAATACTAATACGTAGTCGGCAGAATGATTAGTGTCTGTAACACCTGATTCAGTCTCAGCATTTGCTCCGGTACCGTTTAATGTGTACTCAGGAAGCACGTATGTGATGCTCTTGCTGTCGCCTGCGACGATGCGCTTAGCGCCGTCTGTGACAGGCTTTGCATCGGCTTTCGGCACATAGGCGCCGGCAGCGTCTTGCTCTACGTCAGTTGCTTTGTAGATCTCAAACTCGGCTTGCGCCGCAGTGTCAAGCGCTACGCTGCTTGTTACAACAAGGCGTTCACGGACATCGACGGATTTATTGCCGTCGTTGCTGATTTGGTAATCCAGATCCGCTTTGTCCCCTGGGTTGAAGTTGGCAACATCGGTCCAGTTGGCGTCTAAAGCAAGATCTACCGTACCGGCCTTAGCTGTAGCAGACGTTTCCACCCGGTCTGTGAAGTACGCTACCGTGCCCGCAAGAATACAAGAGGCCGCAATAGCGCCTGCAGCAAGGGCTTTCTTCTTGTTTTTGGAAGTTTGTTCTGCTGTAGTTGTCATGATTTCACCTCCCTGAAGGAATGTTAAGTACGTTCCGGGTGTATTATACCTAAAACGAAACCTTACAATACGAATTATACCGATATGGAAATAATATAGTCAACAGAGCAGGTGGGGATTTTCGCTGGTAAATGTGTCCAATAGGACAAAGAAACAAGCGCGGCCAGACGGTCGCGCTTGTTTGCTATGCCTTATGGCTTATTGGTTTAGGGAGCCGGCTTAGCGGGGACAGCGGGGATAGTCTGGTCGCCCAGCGTGATGGTACCGCCGTTGACAGCGGTGACCCAGTCGGCGTCGCCGCCGTCAGAGTGCTGCTTGGCCTCGACCAGGTAATCGATGGTGCAGGTAGCGCCCTGGAAGGCGTTGCCCGCGGTCTTGTCAAATACCAGCTGATAGGTCTTGTCCACGCTCTTAGCGTTGCTGCCAATGGTCTCCTCGGAGCCGCTGAGGACGTAGCTGGCGACGGTGTACTTGTACACGGTGTCGCTGATCTTGGTCTCAGTTACGACCACACCGTTGCCGGTGTAGGCCTTGGTGTCGGCGTCCTGCGTAGCGCCATTGAACAGGCGGAACTCGGGAGTAGCACTCATAGGCTTGCTGGAGGTGATGATGAAGGTCTCACGCACATCCAGAGCCAGCTCGCCGGTGTTGGCCAGCTTGTAGCTCAGATCCACCTTGTCACCGGGGTTGAAGTTGGCTTTGGGGGCAGCATTGACCGCCAGCCACTTGGCGGTCAGGTCGTCCTTGTAGGTGGGGTCATCCGGGTCTGTGGTGATATCCGCGCCGATGGTGCTGATAGTAGCCTTTGTGGCGATGCGGTCCGTGAAGTAAGCCAGGGAGCCTACCAGCAGGACGACCGCCATAGCCAGGGCAAGCATGCCGCTGAGCTTCATATTCTTGATCTTACGCATGATATGCTACCTCCTTTCTTACTTCTCGGGAACTGCAGAATGACCATTGAAAGCGGAGCTGGTGTCCACAATGCGATCAGTCAGAACAGTTTCCCATGTTGCCGCATTGGTATTGCGGTGCTGCTTGGCCTGAGCCAGATAGTCCAGCGTCACAGTAATGCCCTGGAAATCATTGCCGGCCGTGCTGCTGAACACCAGGACATAGGAGCTGGCCTTGGAGATGCCAACGGCGGTGCCCTCGGTCTCGGCGCCAGCACCGGTACCGTTCAGGATGAACTCGGGAATGGTGTAGGTGATGGACTTGCCGTCAGTAGCGATGGCACGAACAGCCACGGGGGTGGCGCCGGTCTTGACGGTGGCTTTGCCCTCTGCATCCAGAGTGACGTCGGAAGCCAGATACAGGTCAAATTCCGGCGTAGTGGTGTTCATAACCTTGGGGGAACGGAGGACCAGGACCTCCTTGACGTCTGCAGACTTATTGCCCAGATTGGACAGGGTGAAGTCCACCTTACAGCCGGTACCGGGCTTCAGGCCGGTGCTCTTGCTGAGGGTGACCTGGCTCAGAGCCAGTTCCAGGGTGCCGGCCTTGGCTTCTGCCTTCGCCTGAACGCGATCAGTGAAGAAGGCGAACGTGCCAATGGCCAGCGCTGCAACGGTAGCAAAAGCCAGCACCAGCGCAAGGATCTTCTTGGGTTTCTTCATAAATGTACGCTCCTTTCATAAAAATTAACAGGCGCCCGACGCCCAAGAGAGCTGGACGCGGGCGCCTGCCGTTTATGTGTTAGACATGTAGTCGGCCGGTTTGATCAGCAGAAATGATTAGCCGATCTTCTCGAAGGAAGTCGCATACTGAGCGAAGGTGACGAAGTCGGCCTCGGTGGTGTTGCGATGCTGCTTAGCCATGATGTCCAGAGTCACCTCAACGGTGGATCCCATGAACTTGTTGGCAGCGGCCTTAGCGAAGTCCAGATACAGGTCATAGTCCTGGCCCTCGGCCTGAGCAACACCGGTAGCCTCGGTCTCAACGGTACCGTTCAGGATGATATCATCGAAGGAATAGGTAATGGTCTTCTTATCCTCGGAGACATTGGGGGTGATGGTCATGTTGCCGCACTTCAGAGTGTACTCCTCGGCAGCATCGGTCATAGCCACGCTGGAGACCAGAGTCAGCTGCTGACGGACATCGATGGACTTGCTGCCGGTATTGGTCAGCTTGTAACCCATATCGAACTTGTCGCCGGGGTTCATGATGGCCTCAGTGTCATTGGTGATCTTGCTGTCAGTCCACACCAGATCATCGGTGTTCAGCTGAGTAGCTTCCTTGTGAGCGTCCTTGCTGGACACGTCGGTGAACACCAGATCGATGTTACCAGCGGTAGCACCGGCGTTGTGGGTCTCACGGTCGGTAAAGAATGCGAACGTGCCAACCATCAGGCACAGGGCCATACCAGCGGCCAGGATCTTGGCAATACGCTTCTTCATTGTTACGGTTTCTCCTTTTAATAAAAAATTTTTTGATGCTCTTTCAGAGGGGTATGTTATACCGTTTCGGAAAGAACTCTTGTTGACAATATACCCCTTTGGAAAGTGGTTGTCAAGAAGAAAATGGATGATTTGTAAAATTTTTCTTTCGGGGCAGCAAAAAAATAAGGCGTATGCTACAAGCATACGCCTTTTATTTGGCGGCCTCCCCTGCCCTCCGGATTATTCGGATGGCTCCGAGTTTTCCGGAGCGTCTTCGGCAGCAAGAGCGTCTCGCAGCTTCGAAACTGCGCTGTAATATGTATTGCGGACCGTCTCTGTAGACCAGAAAACTTTGGCGGATATTTCACAAAAGGACATGGGGTTGGTATCCGGGGACAGGCCGAGATAGAGCTGAAGAACGGTCTTCTCTCTATTGGTCAGGTGGGCGGGAAGCAGGGATAGTGGGTCTTCTTCTTTGAAGTAGACGTCCTCGGCAGAGGCCGTTGAGCCATTGATCTGCGCTGTTTCATCATCCAGAGAGGAAAAGACGCGCATGCCATAAAGGGCCTTACGTATTTTGTCTTCCGGGATGCCCAGCGCCTCGGACAGCTCGGCAGACGTGGGAGGGCGGTCGTTCTCCGCGTATAGGTCGTGATAAGCCCCCAATACCCGGCACATACTGTAATAGTCCTTTTCCCCGATGGTCATGGGGATGTTCTTGCTCTGCGTAAGAATGGCTTTATGCAGCCGTTTGTTGATCCAGTGATACGCATAAGCGGCTAAAGACGTGCCTCGCGTATAATCGTATCGGATAACTGCCTCGATAAGTCCGCAGCAGCCTTCCTGATATAGATCGTCATAGTCTACGCCGCGGCCCTTGAACCTGCTGACCAGCTTATTGACCAGCGGAAGATGAGAAAGGATAAGCGTCTCGCGGGCAGAAAGGTCACCCTCGGCGCTGCGGCGGCCAAGGTCATACAATTCCTCGGGGGAAAGCTCCGTATTCGCGTTTTTCTCTTTTGCGCTGGTCATACAGATTAACCTCCCTTTTGGGAAATGTTTTACGGATTATTATACCCATTGAGAAATATCTGGCTACACTATACCGCAACTGAAAGTGAAAAGTCAAGTATTATTTCCAAAAGGAAACAAGACGGCGGTAAAGGGAAAAGGCGGGTTTTGAGGGGATTTCTTCCATCTTATGCGTATGTGTATACATACCTATACTGTGTATATATTGTGTATGTGTAGAATGTGTATATAAAAATGAGAGTATTCCAAAAATACGGAATACTCTTTTCTTTCGGATATTTAAAAATAGTATTAAGATTGGAACACTTGGAATTTTATAGGGGCTTGCGATGAAGTAGCTTCCAGTTTTTGGTGTACGGATAGTACACTTTTCCGAACGCCCTACCCTCCCCTGCTGTGTTGTTCGTAAAGGTGCGTGTTTATACTTTTCGGACGTTCGTTTTGGAAATCGGGAGATTTGAACGGTTTTTGCGGGCGGTTTGTTTGTTTTTTCCCCGAACAAGAACAACCATTATGAATGTAAGAATCGCCAATAATAATTGGTGTTCCTAAAAACAGAATATTCAGAACATTTCGCTGACAAACATAATTATATGTGTTACAATACTTGGCGTCAGGAGGGCCTCTGAATGAAAAGCTATTCATCGAGAGAGGTCATATTCTTATATGGAGGTAAGACCAATGAAACAGATTGAGCGCTATTTCTTTCCTGCCATATTCACATATGAGCGAGGGCAGGAAATTGCTGTTTCCTGCCCGGACCTGGACGTCGCCACCAGCGGAGAGAATGAAACGGATGCCTTACTGTCTGCAAGAGAACTGCTTGGGTGTGTCCTTAATGGCTTGGAGGAGGATGGCGAGGAGATCCCGGTGCCTACTCCGCTGGCCGATATAAAGCTCGGAAAGAATGAAAGAGCCGTGCTGGTAGACGTCTATATGCCGACTATCCGGATGGCGCGAGTCAACCGAAGTGTGAATCGCACGGTGACGTTGCCCCGCATGGCTCAACGCGGCAGCATTGGAACGCAACGTAAACTTTTCTCAAGTGCTGCAGGACGCTTTGAAATCATACCTCCATGTAGAACATCCAGAGAAAACGTGATCCATATTCGCCCTGCCCTCTGCGTGTCGCGCAGAGGGCCTGTTCTTTCAGAGCCCATAAATAAATCTTGACTATTCGCCCCCAATACTGTATAATAATGGAAGAGAAGAAAAAGGCGGTGATCACAATGAGGCAGATAAGCAAGCTGGGACGGGAGATGCTGGCGTTTCAGGACGGCCTGGCGGCAGAATATGAATACAAACCCATTGGGTTCAATTTGTTTCTTGGAGATGTCCGGGAGAAATACAAGTCTGCGCTGCCGGAATGGTGCAATATGACCGGGGATGAAACGATGCCTCTTTTCTCTCTGGACGGAATGCAGCTCTGCAGAGGGTATGACCGTATTGTGATCGGGGACTACGGCGCGTTCGTTGAGATCGCGCCTGAACGTATTTTACGAAACAACCTTCACTGCAAAGAGGGACAGGAATACAGATTTACAGATGAAAGATATGCAAAGAATGTAAAATACCTCTGGCTCACGGCTGAAGATAGCTCGGGTTGCAAGATCTACCTCCAGAAAAAGCCGGTGGACTATGCAGATTATGTCCCTGGGATGTACTATATCAGCCCGTATGAGGTTGTCCCCGGAACTGAAGTGGAGGTGTAAGTGTGGAGACGCGGATATGTAATGTTCAAATTGGCAAGCCGGGCGGAAATGCCAGTAAGGGTGCCAAGAATTATAGGATCAGCATCCCGTCCATGTGGGCGCGGCAAATGGGCATAGCGCCGGAAGATAAAACAGTGTCCATTTCCTTTGATGGGCAGCGTATCATCATTGAAAAGATAGAATCAAAACAGTAAGAACAGGCCCTCTATAAATAGGGGCCTGTTCTTTGTTTTTTGCGGATTTAAGGAAATTCGCCGTCTAATTCCGCCTTTTTCTGCCTTTTCGTGTCGGAGAAACGCTCTCAGACGAAACGAACTCTTTTTTTACGCATAACCCACTGTTTCGATGCGTCTCTCAGCACTTCCCTTTCAGTGGCTTTGGTAAATGCCGTATAATAGAAGGAAAGCAGCTGCCGAGGAATTCTCGGCAGTTCATCTGATGGGAAAGTGAGAGGGGAAAGAGATATGGATATTGGATATACAAGGGTATCCGCCAAAACACAAAACCTGGCGCGGCAGCTGGCTACCATGCGGGAGAGAGGGATCGAGGAACGGTTCCTGTTCCGGGATGTGGCGTCCGGTAAAAACTTTGACCGGCCAGGGTATCTTGCCATGAAAAGTGTGATCCGGGCCGGAGACTGCCTCTATGTGGATGCGCTGGATCGGCTGGGGAGGGACTATGAAAGTATTATCCGGGAATGGAAGGAAATTACGAGAGATATAGGCTGCGATATTGTGGCGCTGGACAACGAAGCACTGTTCGATAGCCGGAAGTTCAAGGAGATGGGGGACATCGGGCGTATGCTGGAGGACCAGCTGTTGGCGGTCCTGGCCTATGTGGCAGATGTAGAACGGAAGAAAACGCTGGAAAGGCAGAAACAGGGAATTGCAGCTGCTAAAACAGCCGGCGTAAAGTTCGGGCGGCCCATCTCCATCTCCGACTGGGAGCTTTTCGACCGTACCGCCAAGCGGTGGGTGGCCGGGGAGATCTCAGCAGCCGAAGCATGCCGGATCACAGGGGCGAAGAAAACATCCTGGTATAAATACACTAAGGAGAGAGGATTCAGCAAAGAGAAATAGAGCAAGGACAGGCGGCCTCTTCCCTGCTCTTAATTTTTCAGCAGCGACGGCTTCAGACCGTTTTCGACTCTATAGCGGGTGTATCATGGGTACATCTTACATACAGGAGGATATAAAGCATGGCGATGAAGTTTGGACCGGCTATCAGCCAGGAGGCTATCTCTGAGGTCGCAAAGCGACACGGGGTACCGGAGGAGGAAGTTAGAAAGGAAGTGGAGCTGGCGCTGCTCATGGCCTGGGGTACCGGGAACAATGAAGCAGTGGCTCTCCAGGACGAAGTGTTCCCGGAGGGTATGCCTGATGCAGAGGAGTTCATCTCCCGATTGGCGGAGGGGATCCTGGGGAACCTGCAGCCGGAGGAATAGCGGGAAACAGGTGTACATACATATATGTATATGTATAGTGGATATGTATATAAGATATGTATAAAGAAAGGGGCTGTCATAAGACGGTCCCTTTTGCTGTATGTCTTGCGGGACAAAGGGTTTTCTGTATGTCCGCATTGTGTATCTGTATTATAGCTATGTATAATGTGTATGTATGTTACATATACATAGCACGTATACCGTTAATGCGGGCTGAACTTCGGAGGGTTAGCCGGCAGAGCGACGGCGCTCAATGTGGAGGGCGAGAACAACAGAAAACGCCTTGCAGGAAGCAAGACGTCTTCGGCAACTCCTTCTACACATGGCAGACGAGCTCGTGGACCATATTCTATTCTCCTTGGGATGAATCGTCAAGCCCCTGCAGATGCCGGTTTGCCTCGTCCTTAACTATTAAGAGTAGAATACATCTCCATGTATCGGGTATAGGTGAGAGGCTTACCGGTATCCGGGTCCAGCATGACGGACAGGCCGCCTGCGCCGGCATAGCCGGTGGCGCTCGTACAAAAGGCCTTTATGTACAAAACATCTGTCACCTTGTCTCTGTAATACGTAATACGGCCACGGTTGTCAGGATCGGACTGAGAGAAAACCGCCTCCAAGAGGGATCCGTCATCAAGGGTTGTTTCGGTCTGGGTGGGACCAGAGCTGACAGCGGGACCATTCCCGGTGCCGGTGGAGTCTTGGGCGGCACAGGCGGATAGCGTCAGGATGAGGGCAAGGGAGATGGTGGCTGCCGGGATGGTGCGGAGAAGGGTGGGAAGCTTTTTCATGGTCAGGTCCTCCTTTTGTATGGGGTGTCTTTAGGTGTATGTGTCGTGTGTATGTGCTATAAGTATGCGTAGTGAGTATACAGAGTATGGCGGTGCTCGGTTTCCTCGCAAATACATGGCTTTATTATAAGTATGTATTATGTATATGTTTTATGGATATGTATAAAACGTATATGCACGGGACATATAGGGAAAGTGTGTATAGGATAAGGGGAGAGAGTTGAAAAGACGACGAGGGTTTGCTCCGAATGGTGCGCCACCCGGACCCCCGCGAAGGAGGGCCCGGGTGGTGCTGGAGGTGGGAAAGAGAATGGCAGCAAATTCAAGCGACGCGATCTGCGCGTCTGGCGGCTCTGGCGCGGCGACGGTGCGCAGCAGGCTTGGTGTGGCGCACGGTCTTTTCCTGCGGACGATCGATACGGTCGATCAGGCGGATGACGGACGTCGCCAAAAACAGAGCGCCGGAGAGAATAATGGTGTAGTAAAGGATCTGAATGAACATGATGTAGGCTCCTTTCTTCGTGCCTTTTCTATGGTCCTATTATACGCCTTTATTGGCGTGTTGTATATTGACAAAAGCGCCAAAATTGGCGTCTTATATTTGTACAACTTTATATGTATGTGTAGTCTGTGTATGCTATGTGTATGTATTGTGTGCCTGTATATCTGATTGATGGGTTGTTTTGACTGATATTAAAGGCTTACAGGCGATATTAAATTAAAGGTATACATTATATATGTGTAGTATGGATATGTATAATATATATGTATACATTGGAGGAGGAAGAAAACTGGGCCTGGATAGGTCGTCTGGAGAGGGGAGTGGGAGGCTTCAAGGAGGTGCCGGTATGGTGATGGATGGGTACATGACCAGTAAGGGGAGGGCAAAATAAAAAAGTTTCAGAAAATTTGAAAATACCTATTGCAAAGCAGTAACATATATGTTAATATATGTCTACAATGTATGTACCTCATATACATACACACAATGCATACACACAGGATTTTCGCAGGTGATACACGGCTTCGGAGGATTTCTATGAGAAGAAGCTTCTATCGGTTTCCGGAAGATTCGGACCAGATGGTCCGCTTTAAAGAGGGCTGCGCCGCCATACTCAAGGATGGAAGGGAGATATACCCGGAAAGCATCCCGGAGGAGCGCTGGGCGCAGATAGAATGTATCGGGGACGTCGTGGACGGCGTAAGCGTCACGAGAGCGAAAGAGCTGCTGCGGAAGTATGGCGGCAGCGCATGGACGGAGCACTATGAGAGAGATGGTACGCTCTTTGAGGTCACGGAGATCCACCTGACCGGCAATAACAGCCGGTTCAAATACAACCATCATCTCTAAGGAAAGGAAGGTATGTTCTTATGAGTAAGACCCTTATCACCACCGCGGATGTGCCGCAGTACATCCGTGACATTGTAAAGAACCTGCGACCCAGTGTGTCTGAGCCGGAGGGATCGGCTCTCCCTGGGTACACCTTCCGGCTGTACGGCAACCACAGGGTGGGCTATGAATCCCAGCTTGACACCAACTGCGAAAAGCTGCTGGATTGGTGCCGCAGGTACTATGCGGAAGCCTATGTGGTGCAGCGTCATTTCTGGATCGACGATGTTGCAAAGCCTGGTGGCGCCTTTACCGGCGATAAGTCTCACCAGAGAAAGGCATACCGCGAGGGCTTCCGGAACTACATCTCCGTGGTCATTACGGACCCGGTAGCGTATCGCTTTGAGAAGGACGTCTTCTACCGTGAACGCAAGAAAGACCTGTCCTCGCAGATCTCCGGCGCGGCAGAGCGTGCCGGCCACGATACGGGCGCAGAGCGCAATACTGAAAAGGAAAGATAAGCCCTCGGTAAGTCGGCACGTCGGGTCGTGAATGCCCTTGATGGCGGTAGAGATTCGGCTGGCTTGCGATAACAAACAATGTAAGCATGGCTTTAATTCAAAAAGGAGGAATGCATGTGAATACCAGTGAAGCCTATTTTCGCCTCAGACAGGTAGAAAAGGCCATCCGAAGCAGCTTTGCGGACGGGCGAGTCCTTATAGCGCCCCAGGACATCGAGATGGAGAACGAGAGAGACCCGGAGGAGCGCCAGCTCCACGATGAGCTGCATACGGCGCTGTACCATCTGGATAATGTGTGCTCTATCCTCTCCTACTATGACCGGCCGGTCGTGGCCGAAGGGGTGCTGTACAGGAACGCCAACGGGCGGTATGAATTGGACGGCCACGAGCTGACCAGCGGGCAGACCATTGAGCTCATGGTCTATGACCCGGATTGGGACAAGGCGCCCCATTGGGTGCGCACCAAAATCGAGTACGACAGCGACTATTACGCTGTGTACCAACATATGAGCCTGGAAGGGAAGCAAGCGCGCATACGATAAATTTTTCCCGTATTCCGGCACTTTCCTGTGTACATATGCCCTGTGGGTATGTATAATGGGTGTGTATAGTATGTACCTATAAAACGTATGGATAAATTTTTATGGGAGGACAAAGGACATGACCAAGGTTATTGCGGTTACAAACCAGAAGGGCGGTGTGGGTAAGACCACCACCGCCACGGCGTTGGCTACGGGCCTGAAAAGGGAGGGGTACAACACCCTTTTGATGGATCTCGACCCCCAATGCAACAGCACAGACACGTTCCGCGCCATCGTACATAACGTGGCGACCATGTACGACGTGCTGGTGGCTGAAGACCCCATCATCGAAGCTGTGCAGCACACGGATATCGGGGACATCGTGGCGGGAGATCCGCTGCTGGCGGATGCAGAACAGAAGATGTCCCATCAGGGCAGGGAATACCGCCTGAAAGAGGCTATGGAGGGTCTGCCGGAGGGCTATGACTTCATCATTATCGATACGCCTCCCAATCTGGGCGTGCTGCTCACCAATGCCCTGACGGCAGCCAATAGCTGCATCATCCCTATCACCTCTGAACGGTTCTCGTTCCAGGGTCTCGGGGAACTGGATAAGACCATTGCCCGAGTGCGGAAGTACAGTAATCCGAACCTGGAGATCGATGGGCTGCTCATGATCAAGACCGACCCGCGGCGGAATCTGGCGAAAGAGGCCAAGAAGGAGCTGCCGGCTATCTGTGAGAGCCTGGGTACGGTGCTGTTCGAGACCCATATCCGCGAGGCGGAGGATGTGCGCAAGGCGCAGAAGCTGCGGCAGAGCATCTATACCTGGGCGCCGAACTGCACGGCTGCCAAGGACTACGAGGCGTTTATCGACGAGTATCTGACGAAGACTGCAAACAAGGAGGTATGCTGACATGGCAAAGCAGGAAAATGTGACCGAAGAGGTGACCGGAGGTCTGAGCACGGGAATTACGTTTGGCGCATCCAGAGGGGCGCGGGAAGGTGTGCAGCCGCAGGGCGGCGCCGGTGCAGCTGCCGGCGTTGGCGGAAGGGCCTTGACAAAGGGATACCGTGCGTCGCGGCAGGGCGATGAGGCGGAAAGGCGCTCTTTCCGTATGAATGTGCTCATTAAGCCCTCCACGGCCGCTGCGCTGGACTTTGCCGTGAAGAAGGGCGAGATCCAGAGCAAGAACGACCTTGTCAACTACCTTTTGGAACGGTATTTTGCTGAGGAAGGACGCATCTGACATGGCCCGGCGTGATGTCCGGCTCGGGAGTACCGTGGAGATATACCTGGACCCTGAGACGGAAACACAGCTTGAAGGGTATGCCTTCGTGTGGCATATCGAGAAGGAGACCGACAGGTTCTTCACACTCATGGTTTCTTTCCTCGGCGATAGGGAAGAGCGAAAGGTCCTGCGCGACCTGAAAAAAGAAACAGATAGCAACGAGAAAGCCTGATGCCTTGTGGTGTCAGGCTTTTTCTTATGTGTGTTTCTTATGCATGCCTATTGTGCGTATGTTTTGTGGGCATGTATACGCATGCACACAACGTATACATAGAAAGGATTGGAAAACACTGGAAAGAAGATGCAAAATTTTGAAAAAATGTTATTTCCATTGGGAAATAATCCTTTACATTCGGTGCCGATGGGGGTATAATATGACTCGGGTAAATTAGGGGTTCGTGTGCCCTTTTGCCTGTTTTTCTCCCACGTGACAGATACATATGAGCCGGGTATCCTCCAAAAGTATATTAGCTGGTATAGCTCAGCAGGAAGAGCGGCGGATTTGTAATCCGCAGGTCGGGGGTTCGAAGCCCTCTATCAGCTCCACGAGCAAAAAACTACTCATACAATAAATTTTCAAGAAGGAGGCTCGCAACATGAGGCAGAAAACACGCCGCCTTGCTCGGGCGGTACCGGCATGGATACTGGTCATTCTCCTTATCCTCTCTATGGTGCCTGTGGCACACGCCGATGAAACGGCGCGAAAACAGGTGTATGAGGGAGAGATAGAGCTGACGGGTAAATACAGTGGGAAGTTCTCTCTGGATTCGTCTGACTTGTATCTGTTCCAACTGGAAAACATGGCGCCCGGCGATAGCTGGGAGGGCAAGATCCACGTGAAGAACTCCGCGTCCTCGAAGATGGAGATAGCGATACTCTCCATCGTGAGTGATCTGGAGGACACAAAGCTCTTTGACGCGCTGGATCTGGAGATCTCTTTGGGAGATAAGGAGATATACAAGGGGTCCTATGGGAAAACAGAGGAGCCTGTCTCCACCTTCTATGAGATCCCGGCAGGGAAGACCATTACCTTTGATGTAACGGTCACGTTCCCCAAGGAGTGCGGCAATGAGTACCAAAATACAAAGATGGACTCTACATGGACCTTTGAGGGACGGTATTACGGCGGTGGCGGGTATTACTACCCAGACCCGAAGCCGGATCCCGTGAAGATCCAAACAGGCGTTGATATGACCACCGGCAACTCACAGAGCGCTGTCTGGCTGTTCGTATCCCTGCTGTGCGTAGCCTCCTGCGTGTTGATGCTGTACCGTATCAGCAGCGCGAAGAGAGGGACGACAGAAACTAAGAAGAAAGGGCGTGAATAAACAATGCCGAAGAGTATCGGTAGAAAAGGCATTATCGCCATCGTCTTGGCGCTGATCGCCGTTATCGGCGTTGCGTCGCTGGCATTCTTCACGGACCGCGTGGATCACTCCATGCAGTTCACCACGGCCAGCTTCTCGGCAGATGGCTATAAGCTGACACGCACGGCGCCGGAAGGGCCGTTCTGCGCCGGTGAAGAAGTGACTGCCACGCTGAAAGAGAGCAATACCGGCGATGATGATGTCAACAGCATCATATCCATGAAGGCGACATGGGTCTCTCCGGATACCGCGCTGTCGATTTTCGGGAATGCCAATGCTGCGGATAACGCAAAGCTCTCTATTGACGGCGCCGACATTTCCTATAAGGTCAGTACGGATAAGAAGTCCATTACCTTCGACCTGCCGGCACATGTGCTGACGGCCGGAACGAAGGATAAGGCAAGAGACCTGACCCTGACCATCCCGGCGTCCTTTAAGTCTACGGGACGTATCGAATTTACCTTTGAAAAGGTAGTCGTGGCACAGGATGGCGGTGGGTTCTCCAAGGAGTATAGCCGCACAGATCTGAATGCTGCCGGTGACCTGGACTACAGCGTTAAGGTCGGCTGGGCTGCGTCCTCTATTGAGGCACAGAACGGCAAGGCTCTCATGGGCTACCTGACGGATAAGAACTCCTCCGGGAAGTTCGGTATTGAGTTCGAGCTTGCCTTTAACTATACCGAAAGCCCCATGAAGGACTTCTCCTCCAGAACGGGCGCCAAGTGGTCCTACTATAAGGGCGCGGTGGATCGTCTGACATTCGTGGAGGGCATGACCACCATCGGAGACTACGCTTTCCCTGATTTCAGCGCAGTTAAGTCCGTCAGCTTCCCGACGACTGTGAAGACCATAGGCATCAGCGCTTTTGATGCTTCCGGTCTGACCGGTACGGTGACTATTCCTGCTACCGTGAAGGAAATCAAGAGCCTGGCGTTCGGTAACCTGCCGAATGCGAAGACCTTCACGTTCGGACATACCACAGATAGCCTGACACTGCCGGATAACACGGCGGCAGGCAAGCGGAATACCGGCGCGTTCTATGTGCCGACGCATGTGGATACCACCGTCAATACCACTGTGGAGGCCATTATGTATGGCTATAAGTGGCATGACGGCTATGATAACCGGCGCCTGGTGCCGACCCTGAATGCGCAGGATACGTGGTTCCGCACCTATACCAGCGGCAGCAATTATACTGCGAAGCTGGATGAGGATGTGCTGGAGACCATTACCTTCGCGGATTATCATATGCCTGTTACGGGCGAGACGTCCTGGGATGCTTCTGACCCGTCTGTGCCCGGTACCGTTACGGCGTTCCTGAGCGCAGATAAGAAGAGTCTTATCCTTGCCGGTAATGGCTATGGCCTTATCTTCGCCAACGAGGATTCGTCCGGTGCGTTCGGCAATCTGACAGCACTCAAGACGGTCTCTAACACAGACCTGCTGGATACGCGGAACGCCACCACGATGGCGGATATGTTCAACTTCGACAAGAAGCTTGCGAACATCAGCGTCACAACGTGGAATGTGAGCAAAGTAACAGACATGAGCAACATGTTCTATTGCTGCGATTCGCTCCCGAGTATTGATCTGAAGCCCAATACCTGTACGGCTAAGGACGGATCCGGACAGTATACCGCGTGGAACACGGCTTCCCTGAAAAACACGAGCGGTATGTTTATGGACTATGGCGGTGAAAATCATGCCCTTACCACTGTGAACACCACCGGGTGGAACACTTCCAAACTGGAAGATACCAGCTACATGTTCATGGAATGCCGAGGCCTGACAGCAGTGAAAGGCATTGAGAGCTGGAATGTGTCCAGTCTCAAGGATGCCCATAACATGTTCCAAGATTGCCAGAGCCTGCAGACCATTAACGTGTCTAACTGGAATACGGCGAGCCTGGAGAATACCAGTGTCATGTTCAGCAGCTGCCACTCCCTGCGGAGCATTGACATCACCAAATGGGATATGTCCAAGGTGACAAAGTCCAACGCCATGTTCTCTTACTGCAAGAGCTTTACGGATCTGACGCTGCCGAAGAGCTTGACGGTGATAGGTTCGTATTTCGCAGGAAACTGCCCGAAGCTGACGACCATTACCTTCAACCATCCTGCTGGGACGGAAATCCAGTTTAGCAGCGAGGCGTTTTATATCTATAATAACGACAAGGCAGAGAGCGAAGCAGGTTATATCGAGTACACACCGGTGAATCCGCTGGGTACGAAGGTCGTAACAAGTAACGCTCAGGTCCTGGAGTATGACTGGACCTCGGATCACCGTGGCTATGTGGTGGAGATCAAGACCGTAGAGGGCGGCACCCTGACGGGTACACCTCTGGCTACCTATAACGGCCGGAAGGCTGTGGTGGCGATCAACGGAAAGACGATCACCTTCGCCGACACCGCAGAAGAGGCCTATGCCTATGATGGCGCAACGGTGCAGTACAGCCAGGGCGACACCGCAAAGACGGTGACACTGGATAAGAACACCAAGACATGGGTCATGCCTGTGGTGGACGATAAGGTCACTGAGGCGGATGTTGTTGTTACGCCGAAGTGGAAGGTGACGGCTCTCCCGATGTTGGCTAAGGAGGATACCTGGCAGTATAACGGGACAGATACGAACGGTGATCCCACCACGCCTATCGACTACGATCTGCTGGAGACCATCAATATCGTGAATAAGTACACGCCGGCAGCCGGGGAAACATCCTGGGATGCTTCCGCAAACCAGACGGTGGACGGCGTGGAATATAAGGGTAAGGTCACCGTATACCTGAGTGCGGATAAGAAGACCCTGACGATCTCCGGTAACGGATACGGAAAGGTCTTTGCGAACCCTGACTCCATGTGGGCGTTTACCAAAGCGTATGACGGTATGGCCGCCCTGAAGAAGATCAATGGCGCGAATGTCCTGGATACGCAGCTGGTGGTCAATGCAGGCGGTATGTTCGCTCAGAACAGAATGCTGGAGTCTGTGGATGTCTCCAACTGGAACACCGGAAATATCCAGAATACCAGTGCTGCGGGCGGTTACTATGGCATGTTCATGAACTGCGCGAAGCTGAAAAGTCTGAATGTTTCCAATTGGAACACAAAGAGCGTGACGGAAATGAGCCGGATGTTCAGCGGCTGTAGTCTGCTCAGCACGATCGATGTATCCAAGTGGAACACATCTTCCTGCGTATACATGAACGATATGTTCTACGGCGCGGGTATTTCACAGATCGATATGACTGGCTGGAATACCGGTAATCTCAAGTATACCTACAACATGTTCAAGGAGTGCGCGAACCTTACCGGGATCGACCTGAGCACGTGGGATGAGAGTATCGTCAACAGCGCGTATGACATGTTCCGGGATTGTAAGGCTCTGACCAGCGTGAACCTCAATGGCTGGAACCTGAGTAATCTGGAGGATGGGACAACGGATAGCCGTAAGGGCTCTGCCGGTATGTTCTCCGGCTGCACAGCTCTGACGGAGCTGAATATTCCTGCATCTCTGAAGGTGTTTGGACAGAACTTTGCAGCGAACTGTACCAGCCTGAATAAGATCACCTTCCTGCATGATGCCGGTACAGTGCTGACGTTCCCGACTGCTGGTGCGACTTACGGTGCGTTCTATGTGGATCCTGCTATGAGGACAACGCAAATCGTGGGACAGAACACATCTGCAAAGGCGTATAGCTGGGTTAAGGACCAGCGCGCCGCGATTCCTACTCTGGCCGCTCAGAAAACATGGTATAAGGGCACAACTGCGAAGTCTGCGATCACGGGGATCGAGATCGTCGATAGCTACAGCGGTGCATCTACGGAGTCCTGGGATGCCTCGGCGGCGCAGGATGGCAGCGTTAAGGCTTATATCAACGGCACAAAGCTGATCGTTGCCGGCAACGGATACGGTAAGGTCTTGGCAAATGCGGATTCCACAAGCGCGTTCAATGCATTTACCAATGTGACGTCCTTTACCGGACTGAATAAGCTGGATACCTCCAACGTCACGAACATGCAGACCATGTTCAATAATCTGGATAATATCCAGACGCTGGATCTGAGCAGCTTCAATACATCGAAGGTGACGAACTTCTACAGCATCTTCGGTGGGAACCATAAGCTCACAACCCTGAACCTGACGGGATGGGATACGAGCGCCGCAAAGGACATGGGGCAGATGTTCTATGTCTGTAACGCTCTGACGACTATCAATGGTCTCAGCAGCTTCAATACGGCCAATGTAACCGACATGAGCGGTATGTTCCATGGATGTAAAGCGATGACTTCACTGGATCTGAGCAATTTCAATACGGCTAAGGTCAAAACGCTGAGCATGATGTTCTATCAGTGCAGTAACCTTGAGACTGTGAAATTGACCAGCTTCGATACATCCGCGGTTACGAACATGAGCGCTGCGTTCGATGGCTGTCATAAGCTGCAGGAGATAACGCTGGGCAAGGACTTCAAGTTCGTTGGTACGGACGGATATCTGCCTACGCCTTCGTCCACGTACATTCCCCAGGCGGACGGTAATTGGTATGTGAAGGGTCTTACCAAGCACTATACGCCGGCCGAGCTGGCGGCTGTGACGCGCGTTCGTGCAGTTACCTATTCCGCGATCCCTGGTACGGATCCCGGTACCGGTGGAGGCTCCGGTGGCGGGGGCGGTACCCTTGAGGGCGAAGTGCGGTGGCCGGTGCAGAGCGGGGCTCTGACGTATAACGGCAATGCACAGTCTCCGTCCTGGAGCGGTTACGCTTCCACGAAGATGACCATTGGCGGCACGACGTCCGGGACCAATGCAGGTACCTATACTGCAACGTTCACGCCGAAGGATGGCTATTGCTGGCCGGATGGTACTGCGGATACTGTGAGCGTAACGTGGAAGATTGGGAAGGCGGCCGGTTCTCTGTTTGTTACACCCACAGAGATGACGATTGCGCTGAACGATACGACCGGGACGATTACCGTGGCTCGTGCCGGTGACGGCGCCATTACCGCGACGTCTGATAAGACCTCTGTCGCAACGGTGGAGGTAAATGGCAATAAGATCACCGTGACGAAGAAGGATGCCGGTACTGCCAACATCACCGTGAAGGTGGCGGAGGGGACCAATCATAAGGCGCCTGCCGGGAAGACGGTGGTTGTGACCTGTAAGACCACGCCGGAGCTGAATGCGAAGAATACGTGGTATACCGGCAGTACAGCGAAGTCTGCCATTACCGAGATTGAGCTGAAGGATAGCTATACTGCTATCGGAAATGAGATCGAGTCCTGGGATGCTTCTGCCGCACAGAATAAGACCGTTATGGCCTATGTGGTGGAGGGCACGAATGGGAAGAAGCTCATTCTGGCCGGTAACGGGTCCGGAAAGATTGTGGCAAATGCGGATTCTACGAGTGCGTTCAACGGATTTACCGCGCTGACGGCCTTTACCGGACTGAATAAGCTGGATACCTCCAACGTCACGAACATGCAGACCATGTTCAATAATCTGGATAATATCCAGACGCTGGATCTGAGCAGCTTCAATACATCGAAGGTGACGAAATTCTACAGCATCTTCGGTGGGAACGATAAGCTCACGACCCTGAACCTGACGGGATGGGATACAAGCGCCGCAAAGGACATGGGGCAGATGTTCTATGTCTGTAACGCTCTGACGACTATCAATGGTCTCAGCAGCTTCAATACGGCCAATGTAACCGACATGAGCGGTATGTTCCATGGATGTAAAGCGATGACTTCACTGGATCTGAGCAATTTCAATACGGCTAAGGTCAAAACGCTGAGCATGATGTTCTATCAGTGCAGTAACCTTGAGACTGTGAAATTGACCAGCTTCGATACATCCAATGTCACCAGCCTGTACGCGATGTTCCAGTATTGCTATAAGCTGAAGGCTGCGGATCTGTCTTCTTTCAATACCGCTAAGGTAACGAATATGCGCAGCATGTTCGGAAGCTGCAAAGCGGTGGAGAGCCTGGACCTGTCCTCCTTCGATACTTCCGCGGTTACGAACATGAGCGCTGCGTTCGATGGATGTCAGACGCTCCAGACGGTGACGCTTGGCAAGGACTTCAAGTTCGTCGGGACAGATGGGTATCTGCCTGCGCCGTCCGCTACGTATATCTCCGGGGCGGATGGGAACTGGTATGTGGCTGGTACGGATACGGGCTATACGCCTACCGAACTGGCTGCTGTGACGCGGGTACGGAACGTCACATATTCGGCTGTTAAACCTGAGACGGTCGGGGGTCTTGATGTAGGCGAAAGTGTCTTCCTGAATGTGGATGGCAAGCGGATGGAGTTCATTGTGGTCAACCAGGGGAATCCGGATACCAGTATCTACGATGATTCCTGCAACGGCACTTGGCTGCTGATGAAGGACGTCTACGAGAACCGTCAGTGGCACAGCGGAGATATCAACGAGTACGAAAGCAGCGACATCCACGCTTACCTGAACAACACGTTCCTGAACCTGTTTGACAGCAACATTCAGGACGCCATCAAGCAGGTGAAGCTCCCGTACCGCAAGAACGGAGGCTCTGGCGGTACCGACCAGAGCGGCGCGAACGGCCTGTCCGCGAAGATTTTCCTGCTGTCTGGCTACGAGCTTGGCTGGACGACCAGCGACAGCCAGCATTTCCCGGTTGACGGCGCAAAGCTCGCGTACTTCGAGAGCGGAACCGGCACGTCCGCCAACAACAAGCGTATTGCGAACTTCGGCGGCTCGGCCGCCAGCTGGTTGCTCCGCTCCCCGTACACCGCCCTCGACAACGGCGTGTGGGTCGTCAGCACCGGCGGCGACCACAGCGGCGGCCGCGCATCCGGATCGTACGGTATCCGCCCCGCTTTGGTTCTTCCCTCTACCGTAACGGTGGATAATGACAGGAATGTCGGTGGAAGCACCGGTGGAGGTGGCGGCGATATCCCTGCGGATCTGAATCTGGCTGTGCCGGAGCAGGTGGGGACTCTGACCGCAAATGGCAGTGAGCAGTCGCCGACTTGGAAGAATTACGATTCCTCCAAGATGACGATCAGCGGCACAACGTCTGCTGTTGAGGCGGGAACGTATACCGTGACCTTTACCTTGAACGATGGCTATGCATGGTTCGATGGTACTGCCGAGGATAAGAACGTCCAGTGGACGATGGAGAGCGGTGCCCCAATGCTGGCTGCAGGCAATACATGGTATAAGAGCTCCGTGCGGAGGGGTCTGTTCACAAAGATCGAACTTATTGACAGCGGTACGCCGAGCGGGACCATTGTGGAGCATTGGAATGCGGACGTGGATAACAGCGGAAGCATTAAGGCGTATATTACCGGAAGCTCGGGTGACTATACGCTGACCATTGCCGGAAATGGGTCTGGAAGCATTATGGCGAATCCCGACAGCACATATTTGTTTGGACATGAGCATGGAGATGTTAAACCGAATCTTGCATTCTCAGCGGTAACAAACATTGCCGGAATGGGGCTGCTGGATACCTCGAAGGTAACGACTATGAACAGCATGTTCGACTGCTGTAGTGCGTTGACGGCGCTGGATGTGTCTGGATTCGATACCTCCAGCGTAACGAATATGGCCGGCATGTTCGGCTCCTGTAGTGCGCTGACGGCTCTGGATGTGTCTGGATTCGATACCTCCAAGGTCACCAGTATGAACAGCATGTTCTATTGCTGCAGTAGCCTGACTACTCTGGATGTGTCCAAGCTGAACACCGCGAAGGTAGAGGGGATGTCCGATATGTTCTTCGGTTGTAGGAAGCTGACGGCTCTGGATGTGTCTGGCTTCGATACCTCCAGCGTAACGGATATGTACGGCATGTTCTACGACTGTAGTGCGCTGACATCTCTGGATCTGTCCGGCTTCGATACCTCCAGCGTAACGAGTATGGCCAGTATGTTCCAGGGCTGCACGGCTATGACGGCGCTGGATCTGTCCGGTTTCGACACCTCAAAGGTAACAACTATGAACAGCATGTTCTCTGGATGCTCGAAGCTGACCAGTCTGGATGTGTCTGGATTCGATACCTCCAGAGCAACGAATATGAGCGACATGTTCTATTACTGCATTAAACTGCAAGCTGTGACGCTGGGCAAGGACTTCAAGTTCGTCGGTACGGACAGCTATCTGCCTACACCGTCTGCTACGTATATCTCCGGTGCGGATGGTAAGTGGTATGATTCTGATACCAGAACCGGCTACACCCCGAGTGGGCTTGCCTCCGTGACACGGAATGCGCCGGTCACTTATGTGGCGGTCAAGCCCGGCCCGATGCTGGCTGAGAGAATGTCATGGTATAAGAGTACGAAGGTAACGGATAAGCGTCTTTTCAAGACGATAGCCATTATCAACAGCGGTAAGCCGAGCGGAACTATTGTAGAGCAGTGGAATGCGGACGTGGATAACAGCGGAAGCATTAAGGCTTATATTACCGGAAGCTCCGGTAGCTATACGCTGACCATTGCCGGAGATGGGTCCGGAAGCATTATGGCGAATCCGGACAGTAATTACGCTTTCTCTAACACTGGTGTAGTTAGCTTCTCTAACGTAACATCGTTTACCGGGACAAAGCTTCTGAATACATCGAGGGTTACAGATATGAGCTATATGTTCAACGACTGTAGTGCGCTGACATCTCTGGATGTGTCTGGCTTCGATACCTCACGGGTAACAGATATGCGCAGCATGTTCTACAACTGCACTCAACTGAAATCTCTGGATGTGTCTGGCTTCGATACCTCACGGGTAACGGATATGGGCTATATGTTCTTATGCTGTAGTGCGCTGACATCTCTGGATGTGTCCGGATTTGATACCTCACGGGTAACGAGTATGGTTGGCATGTTCGGCTGGTGTAAGGCGCTGACATCTCTGGATTTGTCTGGCTTCGATACCTCGAAAGTAACGACTATGGACAACATGTTCAGAGATTGCACCAAGCTGAAGTCTGTGACGCTTGGCAAGGCCTTCAAGTTCGTCGGCACAGATGGGTATCTGCCTACGCCGTCCTCTACCTACATCACTGGTGCGGATGGTAAGTGGTACGACACCAACACCGGTACCGGCTATACGCCGGAGGCGCTGGCATCTGTTGAACGGACTAAGGCTGTGACATATTCGGCTGTTAAACTTGAGAGGATTGGGGGTCTTGATGTAGGCGAAAGTGTCTTCCTGAATGTGGATGGCAAGCGGATGGAGTTCATTGTGGTCAATCAGGGGAATCCGGATACCAGTATCTACGATGATTCCTGCAACGGCACTTGGCTGCTGATGAAGGACATCTACGAGAAACGTCAGTGGCACAGCGCGAACGTGAACAATCTGGAGAACAGTACCATTCACAGCTACCTGAACAGCACGTTCCTGAACCTGTTCGACTCGAACATTCAAAAGGCAATCAAGCAGGTGAAGCTCCCGTACCGCAAGAACGGAGGCTCTGGCGGCACCGACCAGAGCGGCGCGAACGGTCTGTCCTGCAAGGTGTTCCTACTGTCTGGCTACGAAGTCGGTTGGACGACCAGCGACAACCAGTATTTCCCGGTTGACGGCGCAAAGCTCGCGTACTTCGAGAGCGGAACCGGCACGTCCGCCAACAACAAGCGTATTGCGAACTTCGGCGGTTCGGCCGCCTACTGGTGGCTCCGCTCCCCGGACAACAACACCACCTTCAACTTGTGGTGCGTCCAGCCCGGCGGCAGCAAGAGCGTCAGCAACGCACGCGGCTCGTTCGGTATCCGCCCCGCTTTGGTTCTTCCCTCTACCGTAACGGTGGATAATGACAGGAATGTCGGTGGAAGCACCGGTGGAGGTGGCGGCGATATCCCTGCGGATCTGAATCTGGCTGTGCCCAAGCAGAGCGGAACGCTTACGTATACCGGTTCTGCACAGTCTCCGTCGTGGAGCAACTATGATGCCTCCAAGATGACCATGGGCGGTACGACGACCGGTACCAATGCCGGAAGCTACACAACGACCTTCGCCCTGAACGATGGCTTTAAGTGGGCAGACGGTACCACCGGTACGAAGAGCGTTATCTGGAAGATCGGGAAAGCAACCGGCTCTGTGAGCTTCAGTAAGGACAGCCTGAGCATCGATAAGAACAGCACCACAGATACCCTCGATGTCACACGGACCGGAACGGGCGCTATCACGGCAACGTCCAGTGATACGTCTGTGGCAACCGTAACCGTGAACGGCACGAAAGTTACCGTGACTAAGGTGGGAGATGGTACAGCGACCATCATCATTAAGGTCGCGGCAGATACCAACTACAAGGAAGCGAGTAAGACTTGCAGCGTTACTTGTGTCGGTATCCCGACGCTGGCATACGGAAGTACGTGGTACAAGGGTTCTACCGATAAGGCGAGCATCACGAAGATCCAGCTCAAGGACAGCTATACGCCGAGCGGGACGCCTGCTGAGTCTTGGAATGCAGACGCGCGGAACAGCGGAAGTATTAAGGCGTATGTGGAAGGCACGACGCTTACCATTGCCGGTAACGGAACCGGGAAGATCAAGGCAAATGCCTTGTCATGGTCCGTGTTCAACGGGTTCTCCTCGGCAACGGCCATTACGGGCCTTGACCTGATGGATACCTCCAATGCCCTCACTATGGAGGCTATGTTCTACGGCTGTAAGGCGCTGACATCCATGGACGTGTCTAAGTTCGATACATCCAATGTAACCAGCATGCGGGCCATGTTCTATGAATGCGAGAATCTGACGAGCCTGAACGTATCTAAGTTCGATACTGCTTCCGTAACCAATGTGGAAGCGATGTTCCAAGGCTGTAAGGCACTGACTGCTGTTGGCGATGTATCCGGTTGGAATACCGCGAAGGTCACCAGTATGTATCAGGTGTTCTATGGCTGTGAGAAGCTGGCAGCGTTGGATCTGTCCGGCTGGAACACCACCAACGTGACAAACATGCAGGCAATGTTCCTTGACTGCACGTCGCTGACTTCCGTGGGAGATATCTCCGGCTGGAACACCGCTAAGGTGACGGAGATGGCGCTCCTGTTCGGTAACTGCGAAAAGCTGGCAAGCCTTGATGTGTCCAAGTTCAACACGGCTGCCGTGACAAACATGAACGCAATGTTCTTCAACTGCTCGGCTCTGACGACGCTGGATGTGTCCGGCTTCGACACCGCCAAGACAACGAATCTTGCGGCTATGTTCTCGGGCTGCGTCAGCCTCACAAGTCTGGATGTGTCCAACTGGAATACCAGCAATGTGACCACCATGGAAGCTACCTTCCAGAGTTGTAAGAAGCTGACGACTATGGGCGATGTCTCCGGCTGGGATACCTCCAAGGTCACAAACATGAGAGAGATGTTCTGCCAGTGTAATCTCATTACCTCCGTGGATGTAACGAACTGGAAGACCGGTAATGTGACTAACATGAACGGTATCTTCTCCAACTGCGAGAAGCTGACGAGCGTCGGCGACCTGTCCGGCTGGGATACCTCCAGCGCAACGGATATGGGCTTGATCTTCAACAGCTGCTTCAAGCTTACCGGTATGGGAGATATCTCTCAGTGGGATACTTCCAATGCAACGAAGATGAACTGCCTGTTCGCTACCTGCGAGAGTCTGACCGAGCTGGATCTGTCCGGCTGGGACACCTCTAAGGTGACCGACATGAACAATATCTTCGGTGGATATGAGCATGAACAGCTTGAGGAAGGTGAGATCGCAGGTGCGTGCGTGCTGCTCCGGAAGATAACGCTGGGTGCGAAGTTCAAGTTCGTCGGTACGGACAGCTATCTGCCTGAACCGGATTCACGGTATATCTCCGGCGCGGACGGTAAGTGGTATGCTGGCTCTACGGGCTATACACCTGCTGAGTTGGCCGGCCTGAGCAGAACCGAGGCGGTCACATATGTGGCAGTTAAGGGCACGAAGACTATGTCTATCCTGTCCGGCGACAATGCCGTTTCCGGCTATAGCATTTCCGAGTAACTGTAATTCTGTGGGCGGGTGCTACCTGCACCTGCCCACAGAAAAACCAAATCTTATGAAAGGAACGAATAGTTATGAAGCTGAAACGTATCTTGTATATGCTGGCAGTTCTTGTGGCACTGTCCACGGCTGTTATCTGCACGGCATCTGCGGCCGGAGATGCAGCTAAGAAGGAAGTGGCAGAGAACGAAACAGAAATGCTCGAACCGTCTGCTGCCGTTAGTGCCGGGAACTCAAAGGACATCCCTCTGGCGGAACCTGCTGCAGAGAAGACGGATAAAAAGGATGTCGTTCTCGACGATGCTGTTGAAAAGCTGGGGCTTAAAAATCCCTGCGTGGTAGATGAAAACGGCAACGTAGCGCTGAGTTCTGATGAGCTTATCGATCTTGTCCTGCCGAAGGTGTTGGGCGGTAAGGCGCTGACTTCCATCTCTGCCAAAAGCTTTGCCGGCTGCCCGTATATCCGCAGCGTGGTTGTTCCTGAAAGTGTTCTTGAGATCGGGGAAGATGCTTTCGCAAATTGCAAATTCCTTGAAACCATCTACGTTATCGGGCACAGCGAGGATGACATGAAGCTGGGTGCCAATTGGAATGGCAACGTCGAAGTCGTGTATGTTGTAGACGAGGCCGAGGAAAACGCGCCTGCTCAGGACGATGTTGAGGAGACAGATAAGCAGCAAGATGCTGACAAGGCTCCTTCCAATGAGCAGCCTTCCGGTACGGAAGACGCAAAGCCTGCGGACACGTCCGAGACCACGAATGAAAACACGGGCACCGAGGAGAAGGCGCCTGCCGCGGAGAGCGGTTCCGGTGAAGAGAATGGAGCCGACACCGCACAGCAAGCTGATGACGGATCTTCCTCCTCTCCGTCCAATGACGCTGGTAAAGCGGCCCCTCAAGACGATGGGGGCGAAAACACTGGGGCAGGTGATGCAGAAACGCCCACTGAGGACGCCGAGACAACAGAAGCCTGATTCAAACGAGTGCAAACGCCGGACAATCCGGCACTGGATAGGAGAGGCGACGCTATATGCGTCGTCTCTCTCTTTTTTTCTGATCATGAAAAAGATGAAAAGGGGGGACTTCACACTGAAGAACCTCTCAGGATTTTGCAGGCCGCCGTAAATGGCGTTTAAATGCGTTTTGCGGGCGGGTTTCTCGGGGCAGTGTCGTTACCCTCGGAAGGCGCTGTGCGCTTACAGGCGGCGAGATGGGCCGCCCTGTGATTGGAATATGCGGATGGCGGGGAAACGACTGCTTTATTTGTGGATGTGGGGAAGGGAAGGAGAGTGCTGGCGAGATCCTGCGTGCTTGAGATGGGAATACAGGTGAAGGCTCTGCGAGGGTGGTTGCTTGAATTTTTCAGATTATTTTGGAATAATGCTTGACATTACTACGGTATCGTAGTAATATATAAGTACAAGGATAGGACGGATCTCCCGGCCGGGGTCAATGGCAGAAAGGAAAATGATATGGCGGCTAATTACATCAAGCCTGAAATCGGGCAGACCTACACACTGCGGAATGGCGGAGAATATCGGTGCCTGTGGGTATGGGATGCGGACAAGGTGCAGCTGGGCGAGTGTTCCGCCGTGCTGATCCGGGATAAGGATGGCTGGAAGCTCACCGCTCACGGTGTTCAGCAGAACGAAGACGGCACAATTGAGTGGAACTACTCCACCGGTGGTCATTGGAGCAGGGAGATCTGTCAGGGTGACGGCAGGAAGTTCGAGGTCTGGAAGGACTGCGAGCTGGGGCAGACCTACAAGGAGAAAACCTTTGATACCCGGCATGAGGCTTCTGAATGGGTTCGGGAGAACGAGAGATTCTTTCCCGGTTGGCACTTGAGAGTTGTGGAAGCGTAACTGCACCTGAACGATGGGGAGGGCTGTAAATGAATTGGCTGATTGCCGGAATGCGGCAAGAGTTTGTTGAGAGCTTCGTTCAATGGATGAAAGAAAATGGCATAAGAGTTTCCGAGCCTTTTGAACTCAGCGGAATTTGGGAAGTTATGTATATGCCTATCGGCAGGGAACAGAAAGAAAAATGCGAGCGATACATAGAATACCGCTGCAACAATGATCTGATGTAAGGAGGAACGCACATGAAAACGGTAAGCTATCAGGAATATGCACGGGAGCTGGAAATGGCAAAGAAACGGCTTGAAGAAAAAACGTGCGTGCAGGGAATTTCCAGTCGTATCTGGATCGTGAATATCGGCACGGACGACAAGATCGAAATGGGCATCAATATTTCCGGAACCGGCGATATTCCCAGCATCTACGCAAAGCGCTTCGCTTACTGCGTTGAGGAGGCAGCTGTAATTGCCGAACAGTTTAAGTATAACGGCTATGCCGTGGAATGAGGAGGAAACATGGGTAGCTTTTCTTGGTATGCGTCTGACACGCACAGAGCCATTCGCTCTGCTAACCCCTTTCCTGTCTATGCTCTGCAACCGGATGGCGAGCCGCTGCTGGAAAAGAGATATGAGAACAATGGTGTGTTCTGTGGGAAGGATATCTACGAACTGGTCGCAGATTGGAACCGGAAGTTTCTCGCAGAGCATCCCAGCTTTCTGATCTTCCAGTATGGACGGGTGCGGTCGAAAGATAATGGCGCCTATTTCCCAGCTCCGCCTAAAAGGGTAGACTCGTTCCCTTGGTATCCTTTGTATGCGGATCTGACCAAATCCCGGAAGGATATTGAGCACGAGCTGTACGAAGGCGGAGAGGTATTTTGGCAGTATCGACATATCGGCATTGAAATCGCCTGCGGAGATGATCGCAACACGGCACTGCCTTTCCCCATTAAGCTGGTAGAAGTCTCTGTCCCGTATGCTGAAGCAGCGGCGTCCAAGATTGACCCCGAGCAGGGATTTGGACGGAAAGATAGATTTGAGGGAGAGAAATTTCCAGACGTGCTGGCGGAGGACTAAGTTATGAAAAAGTATGAGTTTAAGAACTATTTGACCCACCGGTCCGCTGAGGTTCATGTGGATGTGGCCGGATATGAAGGGCTCTTCTTTGTCGAATTTATGCATCTGGGGGAGCCGGATTACACGCTCAAGCGTACCACCGAGCCGGGAAGTGGTGAAATGAGGTTCACCTCGGAAGAAGACGCTGTCCGTAGGGCGAGGCGGTATGTCACACGGGGGAACTGATAATGAGTGTACATAGAGAAGTTAGCTCCGATACGGACTGCGCCGACTGCCTGTGCCGGGTATGCGCGAGAAACACTGCGAACGATTCCAGTAACCCCACCGTTACCTACAAGGAGTGTGGCTGCGATGAATGTCGTGTAGGCGGCATTGTAGTAGAAACCACCGAGGATTGCCCGCAGTTCGTCCCCGACTGCGATAGCTGCGATGTGAAGGATTGCGATGAAACGATCTGCCGCAGAGTCGGCGCTGTGTAGAGGAGGACTGAACGGTGAGAAAATGGACGATCTTGGGGTTTGAAGGCCTCTCAGATGACTTTGGATGCTGTGAGCCGTATACGGCTGCGGAGGAGATCCGCAGACGATTGGTAGCTGGTGAGCAGCTTACCGAACGGGATATTGAAGCTATCGCTCGGATGTATGGATGTCGCGTCAAGTGGGAGGACTGAGCTATGAGAATGAAAAAAGCCCACAAATATGAGTGTTCCTGCTGGTTTAATGATTACAGCGGACAGCGGTATCCTGTTTACATCAACAGCACGACCTTCACTGAGATAGTCGGGAAGAAGACACCGGACGGGATGCTGTGCGTGTCTATCGAGGACGTGGACGGGCATTGCTGCTCCGTCCTGAAGGCATACAAAAACGCCAAGGGCGAGCGCTACTGCATCTTTGGCAGGCACCGACTCTATGAGGGATACAGCGGCCCTGTCGAGCTCATAGGTGTGCCTGTGGGTGTTCGTAATGCCGTCGTCAGCTGCGGAGCGAGGCTTGCAGATTAGAGAGGGAGGGATGTACATGGGAAATGAGGAGTTGGTCAGCCTGGCCGAATACGCCAGGCTCAACGGGATAGACCCGGCCACGGTACGGCAGAGGGTGAACCGTGGGGCGTATCGATCCGCACGGAAAATAGGACGGAATTGGGTCATCGATAAGAATGAGCCGCACGTGGATCATCGTATCCGATCCGGAAAACATGTTAAAGAGAACACGGGCGTCTGAGCGCCCCTGTGATTTTGTTTTGGAGGCACAAATATGGACGAAAGAATAAGCTTTTACATTCTCTTTGAAGAAGCTGAAGATGGCTATTATGGCGATATTCTTGTAAATCGTAATCTGTACAACAAAGATGATGTGGACGCTTACATAAAAGAGAATGCAACGAAAGTATTTCCTGGCAAAGAAACTGATCTGGAACATGGCATAGACTGCTATTTTAATGCGCCAAGCCAAAATCGTTACGGAACAGGACTTTTCTATTTTCAGGAATTTACTCGATAAATCAAGAGCCGCCCCACCTGGGACGGCTCTTTCTCTTATTTTCTGCGCAGCCAGGCAAAGAAGCCTGGCTTTTTCGGTTCTGCAGAGGGTTCCGGAACTGCAGCATCGGCGTCTACCGTGCCGGTGCTCTCCGGGATCTGCAGCAGCGTTCCGGTGGCCTATCGTTTTGAGAAGGACGGTTATTACCGCGAAAGCAGGATGAATCTCAAACCGTAAACCAGATACTATGTGGAACTTTCCAATGAACGTGTTTTGGAGGAAATGATATGGCGTATGAATATGGCGAGCTGTCTAAGGACCGCATGAGGACCCGGATGGTCGGCGAGAGCGTCAGGAAGATCGTGGAAATGGACGTGGAGATCGAGCTGACGGCAAGCGACATTTTCAACTGGATCAATAATTGCCAGGATCCCCTTACACTGAGGAACCTCGGAAATGCTGCCTTGAGTTTTGCGGATGCGTTGGAGCATCCGGACGATGACGATTTCCGGTCCCGCGCATGAAACAGAGGAGCTGCCCCTACCGGGGCGGCTCCTTTTCTTCTCTACGGGGGAGGTAAAATAAATTCGTCCCGTAAACGGCGTTTTAAGGACTCTGCGGGGCGGCTTGTGTTCTTACCTTTTACTTAAAATTTTCAAATAATTCCAAAATAACACTTGACATTACTCCGATACCGTAGTATTATATAGGTAGAAGATCAATGAAGATGTTGGTGATAAACGCCCCTGTGATTTTGTTTTGGAGGTAATTTATTATGTTTAATGTCTGTCTATCTAATAGTTCCTGCATCTTTGACTCCTGCGACGGTTTCAACACAGTTCAGGAGGCCCTTGACTGGTCTTCTGGTCGTGGAGGCACCTATGTTGTCCAGATTGCCAGAGAGGTCAACGGTGAAGAGGTATCTTTCCTTTCTGTGGGTGCCGATAATCGGCGCGGCTCCAAAACGTGCTTTTCCCGTCAAATGTTTTCCGACTGGGTCCCAGTAACCGCCGAAGACATCGCCCTTGCGCTGTAAAGCCTTGCCTACACAAGAGAAAGGGTCATCAACCCATACGAAAGAGGAAATACCAAAATTAACACAAGAGCCGCCCCACGCCGGGACGGCTCCCTTTCTTATCTTCCGAAAAGCCGGGCCAGCAAGCCGGGCTTTTTTTGTTCTTCAGAGGGTTCCGGAACTGCAGCATCGGCGTCTACCGTGCCGGTGCTCTCCGGGATCTGCAGCAGCGTTCCGGTGGCCTATCGTTTTGAGAAGGACGGTTATTACCGCGAAAGCAGGATGAATCTCAAACCGTAAACCAGATACTATGTGGAACTTTCCAATGAACGTGTTTTGGAGGAAATGATATGGCGTATGAATATCACGAGCTGTCTAAGGACCGCATGAGAACCCAGATGGATGGAGGAAGTGTAAGAAAGATCGTCGCAGTCGATGTTGAGATCGAGCTGACTGCAAACGATATCTTCAACTGGATCAATAACTGTCAGGATCCTCTTACACTGAAGAACCTGGGGAATGCAGCCCTGAGTTTTGCGGATGCGTTGGAGCATCCGGACGATGACGATTTCCGGTCCCGCGCATGAAACAGAGGAGCTGCCCCTACCGGGGCGGCTCCTTTTCTTCTCTACGGGAATGGTAAAATAAATTCGCCCCGTAAACGGCATTTTAAGGCGTTTTTCGGGGCGGTTATTCACAGGGATATCGTTGCCCTCACGGCACCATAATCGCTCGTAGGTGTTAAAAAGAGCCGCCCTGCGGCCCGTTTATGCGGGCTTGTGCAGGGCGGTTTGTATTTTTACCTTTTACTTGCTGTTGACAGCATCCTTCAGGCCCTTGCCGGGCTTGAAAGAGGGCATAGTCGCAGCAGCGATGGTCAGGGCCTCGCCGGTGCGGGGGTTCTTGCCGGTACGTGCGGCGCGGTGCTTGGTCTCGAAGGTTCCGAAGCCAACCAGCTGGACCTTATCACCCTTCGCGATAGCGTCTGTGATCGCGTTCAGAGTGGCGTCCACCGCCACGCCGGCGTTCTTCTTGCTCATGCTCGCCTTTTCTGCCACCATGGCAACCAGTTCAGTCTTGTTCATAATCTTTTGATTCCTTTCATTCTTTTGATTTTTATTTACACCCGGCTTATCATGCCGGAATGTTTCATGAGTAACTGTATTCTGACTATTCCGCCGTTTCTTTTGCGGTGCAGCCGACACAGTCTTCCTCCGGGTCAAACTTGTCCGCTTCGCGCTTTTCGCAGAAACGACAGGCCTCTGGAAGGTCTATTTTATCACAAAGGAGGACGGTGTTGTCTACCAAATTAGACCGATTGTGACAGCTTTCGCAGGAATACTGGCGGTCGCAGCCGTCACAGGCGGGGTATTTCTCACAACGGGACAGAGAAAAGTACAGGCACTCAAAGTTGGGACAGACTTTATTCATGCGTTTGTCACCTCCAACTTAACAAAGGCTAATGCTCAGCATAGCGTTCGCCTCCAGCATAAAGCTTTCGCAATGGAAGGTGTCCTGCACGCTCCTTGCGGCCTTCAGGACGGCGGTGGACGCCGGCGTTTCTGTCCTTGTTGACCGGGCAAAGGCTATGGTGGCGAGCAGCTCCTTACGAAACAGGTCAGCCACCTTGGACGGGTCGGTATCGTCCTGGAGGGAGAAGGAGAGTATGCACATCAGGGGAGGGGATCCCGGCGTGTCTGGCACGTTGAATTCTACGGCAATGTTATATGACTTCACTTTTTCACACTCCTTTTCGTTCATAAGCTGTCGGCAGGCGCCTGATCGAGCCGGAATACGTCTGGGGCGTTCTGCTTGATAGGGCAGCTGCCTTCGCAGGCCTTTTTAGGCCCCTGTACGCTGCAGGAAACGATACGGCCCTTCATGTAGTACCCAGGGTGCTCGTTGCTGCCGCAGTAAATAGGGTGGATGTCTATGCTTGCTGTTTCCTCACTGATGGGGCAAATGCCGGTGAACTTCATACCCTTCACTCCTTCTTTCCATGGTGGAGTTGCTGTGGTTGAAATGCTTTCGCTGAAACCGGATATTGCAAATTTTATTATGCTACCGCCATTCCTGTGTCTTTTGGTGTTCACGAGGGAGAATGTGACCCTCGGCCACCCATTTGCACTCCTTCAGAGTGTCCTTTTCGTATGTTTGGTTGGTTTTCCTATCCCAAAGACTCCAATGGTTGCCCAGCATGCGGTCGTACACGTTGGTGATATCAAACCGGCCGTCTTCAGAGTGATAGCTGCCGGATTCCTCGCGGATCCATTTGATACGGACAGGCGTCGGGGCTTCCTGCTTGGCGGCCTTTTTCGCTGCCGACCGGATCTGCTCGTTCAGAGGCAGGGGAGGGGAGAGGGCCGGATGCTTGTAGTTTTCGGGGAAGAACGTCAGGAGCCAACGGATCATGGCGTCTGAAATTTTGTCCTCGGGAAAATCCCATTCATCTCCAAACATGGCCTTAGCTTCCACTTCGGAAGATGGGGACATGATTTTGAGAGCGTTCGGCCCCAAAAAGGGCTGCTCAAACAGGGCCAGGTCGTCTGTAATACCACGGGCGTCCAGATAGTATGTCGTGGAGGCTTCCGTGAATACAGTGAAAACGTGGAGCAGATGCAGTCCCTCATTGTCCTGATCATATAAGATGCCGATGGGGAGGTCACATTCCCTACAGAAGTATTTGGCCAATTCACCGCAGAAGCCCTGCAGGAAGCTGCCTACAGATACGACAGCAGGGTCGCCGGAGGAGGCGATACAGATCGGCAGCTGTGCCTCGATATTGTCCAGGGCTTTAAGAAAGCCTGGCACGTCGCCTTTATACTGCTCTTGAATGGTATAAAATCCGTTTCGCATGGAACATCACTCCCTTTTTGTTCTGGACACACTCCTTTTGAAGCGTCAGATGGAATACCGGCGCTGGATGATCTCCTGCTTGGCGAGGGGGTACATTTCGCGGATGCGGGGATGGTTGTCATACGTCACGATGATGTCCGGCTCCGGAAAGGACTTGTACATGTTCTGCAGCATCTCGGCAAGTTCTGCGTGGTCCTTCTCTTCGTAGTAGTGCGTATACAGCGCTTTCCCTTTTTCCCAATAGGGCGGGTCTACAAAGATGGTTGCTTTGTCGTACCAATAGCCCTCCGTCTCCAGGAATTCGCAGGCGTCCATGTTGTGTATCCCGATGCGGTCCCGCATGGAATAGATGTGAAGGATACGTTCTTCTATGGCTTTGGGGTTCCAGCGGACGGTGAGCGCTTCCTGTGAGCCGTTTTTGCCGCCCAGAGGGTTGGCTTTTACAATACCGGAGAAGGAGAGGCGGTTTGCCAGCAGGAAAGCCCATGCTAATTCGGACGTAGGAGCCTCGCTGTGCGCGAGTAGTGCCTTCGCGTTGGATAAGTCGCGGTGGGTCGGAATGATGCTCTGGAGGCGTTCTGTGAGCTCCTGGGGGCATTCCAGAATGGTCTTCCAAAGTGCATACACGGCGGGGTCCTTGTCGTTGAGAATGAGTTGCTTGACAATACCGGCGGCCAGCAGAGCAAGGCCCAGTGAGGCGCCACCGGCGAAAACCTCTACAAATGTGTCCAGCTGCTCTTGGGAGAGCTTGGAATACAGGTAGTCAATGAGTTTGGATTTACCTCCAGGATAGCGGAGAGGGGAGAGGCGCTTCTTCAGCTTGGGAATGGCGGGGGAAAGGCTTTGTGTGTCTACCTGGCCTTTGTCCTCCAGCAGCAGGAGAAAGCGGTGCCTTTCCCGTTCCGTTTCATCCATGTAGGTGAAGCCTTCGCACTCAGGGCACCAGAAACCGGAAGGGGAGGGGTGGATATCGAATTCTGATGCCGGGGCGGTGATACCGCACCAATGGCAGGTCAAGGAACCCATTTTAGTACCTTCTTTTCTCGTGGTATCTGGACAGAAAATCAATCGTAGACGGGCTGGAAGCAAACGAGAATGATATTGTACGAATTGCCGTTACAGGTGTAGCAGGTGATGCCGCCGTCATTGTAATCGTAGTAATAAATTACGTTGTAGTCTGCGTCCAGCAACGTACCGTCATCGTTGTGACCATATTCAAATTTGGTGCATACATATTTCTGCTGATAAGAGCCATAGTCCACATAAGCTTCCGCACCAACGGACACATACTTCAAGGCGCTGAATTCCTGGTTGCTATGATCTGCGATAACATACGTTCCGTTGTACGTATAATACGTGGCGCTGTCCCACGCATCGGTGATGCGCTGACCAAGAGCAACATTCTCGTAGATTCTATCAACATAATAAAAGGCTACGTTGATACCGACGCCGGGAATCGACAAGCGGCCTACGGCGCCATTATCAATGGCTCGCTGGGCACAGTACGCATACGAATGGTTCTGGCTGCCGCAATAGTCGCAGAGAGGGGCGGGGGAGACCTCGGAGACAGACTCCGTCTCAGTGCTCTCCTCAATTTCGTCCTCGACTACGTCCTCAGACAGATCGCTGGTGTCATCATCCAGAGTGGAGATCTCCTCGGGGAGTACCGTGGCGCCGGGAGTGGTCTCGGACGTGTCGATAGTGGAGATTTCAGCCGGGACTACAATAGGAGCTGCTTCTGCGACATCAACAGTCGCGGCCAGATTTTTAGCCGAAACCAACACAGGAATTGCAAAAGTGAGGACGAGCATCAGCGCAATAAGCAGCGCGCGAATGGAAATGATCTTTTTCATGATAGTGTCCCTTTCATTTTTTGAACATGATGTTTTGGAAGTGGATAATTGCTATGTAAATGTGCTGAATTAAACAAATTGCGCGGGACCTTCGCACTCTTGGAGCCAGAGGCCGGAAGGGGAGGGCGGATATCGAATTCAGGCGCGGGGTCGTACACAAAAATTGCCCGAGAAACTACATACTTGACAGTCTTTTTTCTGTCGCATCCATATATTTCTTGTCTATTTCGATTCCGATATATTTCCGATTATTCTTCAAGTTTCCCGTGCTGTATTTTGCAATGTTATACGGTGGGTCCGTCAAAATCAGATCGATTGAGTGATCCGGTATGTCTTTCAGCGCGGAAAAGCAATCGTCGTTAATCAAAAGATATTTGTCTATACCGCATATATTTAGCATTTGAAATACATTCCTTTTATCTTTGTCAATGTAATTCCGATTTTTTCGCTGAGTTTATAAATTAGAATGGATAAATTTCTATGTAGGTGAGTGGGTACACAAAATTGAACAAAAACAAATTTTTGTTCAATTGGGGGTAGGTTTGGCGGAAGGGGAGGGGTCGAGATCAGCGGTCGGGAGCCCATTCAGACTGCACGGTGATTGTGCTGCGGCACAGAATTTGGATCGTGCCGAGGTCGAGACCGAGCTTCTTGGCTTTACGGCGTAGGACCGGCATGAATTCATCAAGCGCGGTCTGAGCGTCTGCTTCGGTGTCCCAGGGCCCATTTCCGCAGGCTGGGATCATCTTGCCGGCGTGCTCGCCGATGGTACACAGGATGAACGGACGATACTCTTTGTGGGCTGTGACGGCGCAGGAACTGCTATAAGCGATGGCGCACTGCAGTTCGCCTGCTGCGTTTTTAAGATGAATGGTATTCTGCTCTTTGCTGTCCACGGTTTTCGCCTCCTTTTCTTAGGCTGGTGACGATGCGCTTCGCCGTCAGCCGCCCGAACTGTTGCCCGGTCAGGTCTTCCTTTGTGCTTCTGCTCTTGTGAGAGATCTCTTCCACAGACCCTTCTCCTTTCCTCACAGGTGCATTCTTCTTGATCGAAGGACTTAGACGTTCTTCTTCCGCACGGAGCCGGAGCCGACGTGAAGGATCCTGTCGGATTCTCCCTTTACTTTCTTGAGAAGCTCATCTCTGAATTTAAGCAAAGCCTCCTCCTGCGCCGTCTCGGCGTCCGGAGCGAGTACCGTGATCGTCTTTTCCATCTCCTTGGGCTTGAGGATGGTGGCCTCTACATTTACTTCGTACTTAGGCATACATGATATCCTCCTGTTTATGCTTAGTTTCTGTTCGGGCATATTATAGCAAATTATATACCCAAAAGGCAATAACAAGAGCGCACTTTTCACAGGTATGCTCCTACCTGCGTCTTTCTTCGATATGTGTATTGGGTCAGACGTCGCCTTGTAGCCTACTCAAATGCGCTGCCGCCTCTTTGAGGCAATCGTCATGAGATTCGCAGCGCAAACAAGATCGGTTTCCGTGCCGGGTTGTGGTGCGTCCGGATGTCAGAGCGTGTACTTAACGGGAGGCTTCACGTACATCGGCGTGAGCACGATGTCCTTCAGGGTGTCCCTCATGATAGTGAGGTAATCGGCAGTGAACATCAGTACATACTTCATCACGAAGATGACGGCAGCTGCAATGACACAGTACAGCTCGGACGGAGTGTAGCCGATGCTGAAGTAGAAATGCGCGGCAATTCCGACCAGCATCAAAGCGAGCACTCCACCGGCGAAGTGGAAGACCATGGCGAGCAGCTTGATCACAGGAGTCAGAACGTACAGCACAGCGAGTGCGATCAGGCTCATGATCTTGGAAACGACGTGTTTGATAACATAAGTGGCAGACATGATGCATCCTCCTTTCAAAGATGGACCTTATGCCCGGAGGATCTGGGCGATCCTCCTTTCCTTCTAATGCCATACTAACATATATGTACATATATGTCAATACCTTTTTTAGTTTTCCGCAAAAAAATAACCGCCCCATATTGGGGCGGCCTTTAAAACTACGCTTTATTCTTGCTCAATGTAGTTTCAGATGACATTTTGAACCTCGCTTTCCACGATATTAAACCTTATAAATTCTGGGATAGAATCCTGACGGGCGCTCTTCTTAATTTTTTCACCCTTCGGAGATACGGCAGCGGCCATCAATACACTTGATGGATAAACAGTTTTTTGCAGCTTACATTTGCGGATATCATTGTACCGGGAACACAAAGGCAAATTGGTTCTTCGACTTAGATAATCCAACATTGCCAAAAGATAGAAACTCTCTGCGTACCACTTACGCTCAAAGTATTGACTAATTTCGTCTGTTTCTAACGTACTGATAATGAACGCTATTTCCCCGTTTTCCTTGACGCGGTGACAAACATTACTTTTGAAAATGTCAAAACTGCTTCGCTTTACAATATGAGGCGCTATAAGCGACTCAACGGAGACATCCAATACTGCCGCAATCTTATAAATTGTCTCTGCAGTACATTTTTCGATTTGAGCTTTCTGCCTGCAAATATCATTGATGGTTGTATAAGGGACATCACTGATTTTTGCAAGCCTATATTTGCTCATGTTTTTCTCTTTTAAAAGTGTATCAAGGTTCATCAGCGCTCACCTACCTCACTGACATTATAACGGTCAGCCGTTATAATGTAAATATATTCCATGTGGATGTCCTGGCGGGTTAAACGAAATACAAACGAAACCATCATTGACCCATTTCGTTTTAACGGGTATAATCGAATTAAAATTTCGTTTGGAGGCGACCAACATGAACTACGTGTCCTGTGCCGAAGCCGCGAAAGCAAGAGGAACCACTGTCCGCAGGATCCAGCAGATGTGCAAACGAGGTGAGATCCCGGGTGCGATTAAGAAAGGCCACTCCTGGATGATTCCTGAAAATGCTGTTGTAATGAACCGCAGCGAAAAGAAAAAGCCGCTGCCTATCGGCATCTCCGACTTCAAGACCGCAACCACGGACTACTGCTACGTGGACAAAACTCTGCTGATCCGGGATTTCCTTGACAGCAAACCAATGGTTTCTCTGTTTACCCGGCCGCGGCGATTCGGTAAGACCCTGAACATGGATATGCTCCGCGTCTTTTTTGAGAAGACCCAGGAGGACACCTCTGTCTACTTCAAAGATAAGAAGATCTGGCGGTGTGGGGAGACCTATACCAAACATCAGGGAAAATATCCCGTTATCTTCCTGACCTTCAAGGACGTAAAGTGCCTGACGTGGGAGGATACCTTTCAGAAGATCCGCAAGCTGATTACTCTGGAATTTATGCGCCATGCTGAATTGGAAGACAGCACCATGCTGAGTGCATATGAACGAGAGCAGTATAGTCGCCTTGCCAGCGGCAGTGCCGATGAGGTGGATTATCAGATGGGCTTACAGCTTTTGTCGCTGCTGCTGCATAAGCACTACGGCAAAGAGGCTATTGTCATTATCGATGAATATGATACGCCTATTCAGCAGGGGCACAGCTGCAGCTTCTATACGGAGATCGTGAGTTTTATGCGGAACTTCTTCTCCGGTGGGCTGAAGGATAATCCGCATCTGGCGTTCGGCTTTCTTACCGGCATTCTGCGGATAGCCAAAGAGAGCATTTTCAGCGGCATGAATAACCTGAAAACAAACTCCATTCTGGATGAAGATTACAGCGAATATTTCGGATTCACAACGGAAGAAGTGAAAGGGCTCCTGCACTATTACGGCAGAGAAGAAAAGTTCCAGGAGGTCTGTGACTGGTATAACGGATACCGTTTCGGCAGCACAGAGATCTTCAATCCGTGGTCGGTGATCAACTATATTTCCGATAAGTGTTTCCCAAAAGCGTTTTGGCAGTCCACCGGCAGCAACGATATCATCGGAGAGATCATCTCGGCAGCCACACCGGAAATCACAGAGGGACTACACCGACTGTTGTCTGGAGAAAGGCTCACGACTTACGTAGATACCAGCGTGATCTACCCAGAGGTCCAGAACAACCCCTACAGCATCTATAGCTTCCTGCTCATTGCGGGATATTTGAAGGTGGCTGCGGTCTATCCGCAGAACGACGGAAACTTCATGTGCGATGTAGCCATCCCCAATAAGGAAATTGCCTACGTATATGAGAAGGAGGTCCTGAACCGGACTCATCAGAATGGAATGGCCATTTCTATTCAGCAGGCTATCTTCTCCGGTGATACCCGCAAGCTCCAAGCTCTGCTGGAAGATTTCATGCTGCAGAGCATTTCCTCCATGGATGGAGCCAACGAGGGCTTTTACCATGGCATGATGCTGGGGCTGTGTGCCGTCCTCGGCAACCGCTATCAGGTGCGCTCCAATCGGGAATCCGGTCTCGGACGTTTCGATATCCAGCTGGCGCCCTTGGTAAGCGGTATCCCCGGTTTCCTGTTTGAATTCAAGCATACCAACGATCCTCGCATAGATCTGGATTCTCTGGCGGACACTGCCCTCCGGCAGATAGACGAAAAGAAATACGATACCGAGATGCAAAGTGCCGGCATCCATTCCATCGTCAAAATCGGCATTGCCTTCCGCGGGAAAAGTGCGGTAGTCAAACGCAGTTAGGCAAATACGTAGAAAAAGGACCGTCCCGTTCGGGGCGGTCCTCCTTTTGGCATCTTCAGTCTTTGGCGAGCTCATCATAATCCGCAGAGAATTCATCAAGCAGGCGGTCAACATCTTTCTGCATCTGCGCTCGATCTTTCTGCACATCCTCGTCGATGAGATCGTAGACATCCACGCAAAGAGCTGCGGATATTCTAAACGCCATACCGAGTGTCATATTCGCAAGATCACATTCGCCGTTTTCAAACTTTTGGATCTGTCTCGTGTTACAGCCAACCGCTGAAGCAAGTGCCTGTTGCGTCAGACCCTCCCTTTTCCGCAGTTCACGTATTTTATTTTTCAATGAAATTCTCTCTCCTTTTCAGCCTTTTGCTGGCAGCACGTGTTTTACTCATCACGATTAGACATTAGTCGTCGATAACAAAATGGATTCCTTCAAGAAGCTCCAACCGGGACGGTCCCCTTTTGCCCGGTTCGGTGTTCTGCACCATAAGGATCTGTCGGCCGCGCCAATTGTACTGGGCGAAGGAACTGAATACCCCTTTGTATTCCGGAGCAAGGGCTTCATACTCCTCACGGGTCAGGTGGATCATATTATTGGTATTCTCCCATATGAAAGCGACTACAAAATCATATTCGATGTCGGAAAGGACCATTTCTTCATCCAGCTCCGGGAGAAAAACGGACGGCTTTGCATAATCCATCTCGGAGAAAAGCTGCGTGGGAGACAAAAACCGTTCACTGGTTTTTTCGCCGTTCTTTGTAAAGATAAGTACCTGCCGATCCTCCGGCACGTCCGGTGCAAAGGAAAGTGTGGCGGTCTTATAATAGTCGTCGGAGTCCTGCCCGGGTTCAAAGACATTCATCACCAAAGTATAATAAGGATGACCGCCACGAGTCTGCCGCCGTTCATAGAACCGGGGGTCGGTCGCGAAGTGGCGCGGTGCGTAGAAAACAACGTCCTCATCCATGGCGAACCGGAACAGCGCAAGCCGCGAGTAGATCTTTCCGTTCATGGAGAACCTTTCTTGGTCCACGTACCTGCAGGGAACAAACTCAACTGTGTAGGGGTCGTTCGGTCCGAAGCACGCCTGCCGCTCTTTGGTCATGTTCCCCTTCTGCCTGTTGATGAGAAGCTCCCCGCCGTCCTCCATCAAAACATAATGCGGCGTATGCTCCGGAACGGGGATCGCAATACACTTGCTCTTACAAGCCGCCTGAAAATCTATACAAATCATTCCTGCGTTCTCTCTCCAATTTCAGTGAGGCTCGCGATGTCAATTCTCGCCGCGGGAGTTATCTTCCTTCACGTCGTCGGTCTTGATGTCGCTGGTCACCAACTGCCGGACATAGTCCGTCACATTATCCTGCTTGTCCAGCTGCTTAATGATCTTCGCATCGTTTTCTGTATGCAGAGCTAATCGATAGCTCTTATAAACTCCCTTACGCGCATCGATGATCTTCTTCACATTGTCAGCCTGGTACTTCCGATTGGCTGCCTTCTGCTTCTCGTAAATATCCGGGCGACACACCCGCATGATCGTTGCGGATGACACTCCATGCTGAGCCGCCAATGCTGCATAAGGCACTCCTGCGTCATGAGCCTTTCGGATCTCGGCTTTCTCGTCTTCGGTAAACCTCTGCTGTCGTACCATAAAATAAAATCCTCCTTGCGTGAGAATAATCGTTTGCCTAATATTAACATATATTTACAACTATGTCAAGACCCGCTGCTTTCCTATCTGAAAAATTCATGCGGACCCCTGCGGGGTCAAAATGGGAGTCAAGGGGGCAAAGCCCCCTTGCGATTTTTTGGCGCACCTTTTTGTTCGTACAAAAAGGTGCCGGCGCCCTCCGGCGCCAGAGGAGCGGGTTGCAAATGTCCTGGCCGACTTTCTCACTATAAGATCCGGCAACCCGAAATTCAAAAGAGAGTCCTCAAAGAGACATACGTCTCCTGAAACCTGTATCCAGAAATTTGCGCCGGCCTCCCTACGGTCGGCAGGACGCGGGAAAAAACAAGGGGTGTCCATAAGGAAATAACTACCTTGACTTTATTGCTTTTTGGGTATAAAATGTAGCCATAAAAACCCCTTATTTTTTCGTTAGCAAGCACTGCCTTGATACATGTGTCGGAAATCCTCCACATGATCTGCGGCGCTCAGGGGGAGACCCCCTATGACCCCTACTACCTCGCCATAGACCGCACCCTCCGGGCACGTCCTATGACGAGTTGTGCTATGCACAATCGGCTGCGCCTCGTAGATTGGGGGTGCTCCCCCAAAGCCCCAAAAGAAGAAAAATCTCTCTACCGGAGGTGAAATCATGCCGCGTAATCGAGACAGAGATGCAAAACGTGAGATGGATATCTACGTGATTTTGTCTGAGATCAGCGATGAATTTATTGTGTGGAAGGTGAAATCCGGAAACACTTATAAGGCGTTCGCGGACCATGTGCGTCTTAAAAGTTGGCGGACAAAAAACCTGTTCACACGTTCGATAGAACAGAAAAAAATGCCGACGATGTACCTACTCGAAACGGTAAACTGTTCACAAAGAGAAGCAATGAAGCACTGCATCGTGTGGACGAAATACTTTTTGGACCACAACAGAATTCCTCTCGCAGGTGATACGATGATAGCGTATGTCAACGAACTGGATGAAGAGAGTCTTAGAATTTATGAGCAAATTGAAGCACGGCTTTTTGAGGAAGTAATAAATTCTGAAACAGCAATTGTCGAAAATTATCAGCCGAAAATTTGGTCTAAGAACGAGGAAGCTGAACAAAAAGGCAAGAAAAAAAGGCGTGAAACGACCATTACATTCAACGAAGAACTCTATAAAATCGTCAAGAAAAAAGCGGATTATCTCGGTCTGCCGCTGGCAAAGTACGGGCGTATCATGATGGTCAACGGCTTTGTTTTCCGCTTTGACTTTGCTGAGTACCTGAAAGAAATCCGGAGCATTAAGCGCGTCATGCAGGACATCCAGGAGGCTATTTATCAGAGTGGAAGGTACTTTCCTTCCGACCTTGAGAACCTGGAGAAGTGCATCAACGAAGTGAATGACGTGCAAAGGAAAATGATGAAGAACACTGCCAGGGTCGTAAGGAAACAGGCGGAGAATATGCCGGAGGAACTCAATGAAAAGCACAAAGATTGAGTGGTGTGATGCCACCGTGAACCCTGTTGTGGGGTGTACAAAAGGCTGCGCTTATTGCTACGCCAGGAGACTGAACCAGCGGTTTCAATGGATCGAGGACTTCTCCATTCCGCAATTTTTCCCGGGACGCTTGCGGCAGCTTTCCACAAAAAAGCCGAAGCGCATCTTCATGAATTCCATGAGCGATATTGCAGATTGGAAGAGTGAATGGATGAACGAAACACTGAGCGAGATACATAAGAACCCGCAGAACAGATACCTGTTCCTGACCAAAAGACCGGGTGGTTATTTGCCCTGGACACAGTTCAAAGCGGAATATATCTGGTGCGGCATTACCGTTACCTCTGACAAAGAATTGGACAGTCGGGACCTGGATATGATGCGCATTATCGAGGAGACCGGAGACAGCTTGAACTGGTTTTACAGCATCGAGCCTATGCTCGGGCCGGTAAATATTTCACTCGCGGCACAGAGAGGATTGAAGTGGGTCATCCTTGGGGCGGAGACGGGAAACCGGAAAGGAAAAGTCTCCCCTTCCCTACTTTGGATCCGAGATGTTGTGGACGCTGCGGATGAAGCCGGCATACCGGTGTTCATGAAAAACAGTCTGAAAGGCATCATGCCGGACAATGAATTCCGGACGGAATTTCCGAAGGGCTTGCAGCTTGAATAGAAATAATACAACGAAAGAAAGGCGCTGTATTCACATTGAGACTACGCAAACGCAAAAGACGTACATTGCAGATCATATTTACCGTTCTACTTATTTTCATGATGCTGATGCCGGTCTGCATCAATTTCATTCCGCAGAAGAGCACGGGAATTGACCCGAGACTGCTGGCGGAGATGCAGGCCGCACAGGAAGAGACGGATAAAAATATCGAGGGGACTTATCAGATAACGGACTTCGTGAATGGCAATTGCTTTACCATTCTTTACGGACAGGAGCAGAAGGATGTGAAGCTGATCGGCATTAAAGATAAATCCTGCTCTGCGGAAGATCTGGAGAATTTTATAGCCGACGATATGATCGATCTTGCTTTCGATGAGCAGCAGGAAGATGAAGATGGGAAGCTCATCGCCTACGCTTACCGGGCGGACGGAACATTCATCAATCAGGAATTATTGGCGATGGGATTGGCGGAGATGAAGGAAGAAAAAGAAAACACCATGTACGCCGAGGAACTTCGCATGGCGCAGGAAGCTGCGAAAGGAAAAGGCCTCGGGCGATGGGCAAAAGAGTGATGTGAAAGGAGAACAAAATGAACTGCCCGTGTACAAGAGATTGTAAGAACAGAACAGCTACATGCAAAACTGACGGCTCCTGTCCAAACGGATTTGCCGAATATGAGCGGCAGAGGATGAACAGGTACAAAGCGCAGGACTATGAGCGGGAGATGGATTTTCGAGGCTGGCCTGTGGTTAAGAGAAGAAGCAGGTGACGACAATGGCTGATGATAAATTGATCCGGTTCCCGACCTATAATATCTCCTTGACGGAGGCGATTGAGATCGTAAAGCATCGTCTATATGACGATACTGTTCCCCTGCAGACTATCGTGTGCGCCATTGAACGGGTAGCGGAGATGGAGACACACAACAGTATTTCTAAGAACGATTTAGTCAACGCACTGCGCTGGCTTTATGAGCATTATGAGTTCTGATGCGATGAAAAATGGAACGAGAGGAGGCTTGAAATGATCGTCAAGATATGGCCGGTAAAGGGTGACGTTGGTGCCGGGCAGTGTCTTCTTTACATTGAGGATGATAAGAAGGTCACGAAGATAGAGACCGATGAAAAAGGCCGCGTGGAGAAGCGAACGGTCATCAATACGGTGGAGGAGCTCGATGAGAACCCTGATAAATTCTTCATTGAAAACGAAGAAAATATCGGGAGAGTCTTTGACTACATGGCCAACGAGGATAAGACAAACGGCATCTATGTCTCCGGCTATCGCTGCGACCCGAAGCGTGCCATGGATGATTTCCGAAGCACGTGGGATGCGTATGCTCTGGATGATAGTATGGTGCAGGAGCCTGCTAAGGATGAAACAATGGCCTTTCATTTGGTCCAGTCTTTCCCGGAGGATCTGGATATTTCGGATGAGGAAGTGCATCAATGCGGACTGGAACTCCTACAGAAAATGAAGGACTACCAGGGCGTCGTTTGCTCGCACGTTCATCCGGTCGTGGATGAAGAAGGCGAGGTGCATGGGCGCTGTAAGCATAACCATATCCTCATCAATGCCTTTAAAGATCTGGACGGGATCGACAATGAGATGCCGGGTAAACGGAAGTATCATGACTGCAAAGAGACGTATGAGCTTCTGCAATTTTGGAATGATGAGATCGCCATTGACCATGGGCTGCCCATTATTATCAATCCGGATCTGGAGAAGGTTTACTCGTGGAGTGAGGACGCAAAAATCAAACAGGGGCAGAGCTGGAAGGAACGGGTGCGCTGGGACATTGAAGCTGCGCGGCGCGGCACTTCCACCTGGGATGAGTTTGTCGCCTACATGAAAGAGGAAGGTTATCAGATCCGGGACGGAGGAAAACATCTCACCTATACCACACCAAAAGGAGATAAGATCCGCGCCGAACGACTCGGAAGAACGTTCATGAAAGAGAACCTGGAACTCTACTGGGCGCTGCGAAACAGAACGGAGTATGATGTGGCGCGGGAGCAAAAAGATAACGGCGCCCCTCCCCTCGCCCGCGTTGGCCTGACGGAGAACGGACCGCTTACCGTGGACATTCCGCTGGGTGCGCATGACAAGGAAGGAGAGCGCAGATACTACACGCTGCCGCTGGTCAAGGCTGACAGATCAAGACAGGTGCTCAATACATATTTCTTCGGGAATGAATTGTACGACATCAAAAATGCAGACGGTAAGGTAGTTCTCACGACTACCGGCGCGGAGATCGTGGATTACCTGGAAATGCTGCAGAGAGATGAACCGATGCGATTCGTGGAGGAAGAAAAGGAAGAACAGGCGCGACGTAACGCCGCGGCGAAAGAAGCGGAGAACGAAGAAAAGGAAGCCTATGAATCCCATAGCCGGAGCAAGCGTTACTATACTTCCTCCTTCAGAAATTCAAGGACGGGACGGTACTATCAGTCCGACCTCTACGATGAAAACGGACGGCGCCGGTCTGCGTTGGACCTGCTCTTTATCCTCGCTATCGTTATTATCAAGAACGAATCGGGACTGTGGGATCCGAAAAATATTCCGCCCGGAAAAGAGAACGAGGCGGTATTCGGACCGCCTGATTGGAAGACCGAGAACATGCTGGCCTCGCTTCACTACGCCACCGAGGAGGGCCTGAACAATCCGGTGGACGTGGATAATCGGGTCAACGAGGTCGGCGCCTCTTACAGCCGAGCACGGGCGGATCTGAAACGCAGCTCTGCGGCGCTGGAACACATGAAGCCTCTGGCAGATGCCGTCGCCGACTGGAGGGAGACGAAGGATCTTATGGAAAAGATCCTGGCGCTGCCGGAAGGACCGGAGAAGGAAAAGCTGCTGACACAGTATGAAGGCGAGCTGGCAAAGTATAAAAAGGCGAAGGCCGCCATGTACGCAGGTAAGCTCAATACCAACGCGGAGATCGCCGACTTCCTTGTGCGGTACGAGGAGATCAGCAGTAAGATACCGGAGAAGGAAGAGCGCGTGGAGAAGGCAAAGGAGGAATACCGGAAGCTGAAGAAGCTGCAGTATAACATCCTCCTTGCACAGAACGAGCAATACGTTTACGGTCCGGCATATGTACCGGATCGGGCAGCGAATCGCGGGGATCTGGGACGCCAGGTGGACGAAAAGGAATTCAACAGCGATAGGTAAAACGCCACAAACTGATGACATTAAAAAGAGGCTGCCCACTCACAGAGATGGGAGCCTCTTTTCAGATTAAGTTGCGGTATCAGAATCCGCATAAGCAGGTGGTGAAGCTGCTTGCTGTTATCCTATGCAACAAAAGCAGCCTGCGTTCCACCAAAATATCAAATTGAAATTCTGACAATTTGGTTTCCTTGTGTCGCTCGCAGCGGGCATAGATGGCTGCTATGTCTACAAGTGGCTTGAACGACATCGCAAGGACAAGTAAGCACAGAAAACCCCGGGGCGGCATCCCCGGGGTTTTCGCTTTTGCGTGTGTGCCTTGGACCTAACCAGTTTCCTTGGCTTGTGCAGACATTCTAACACATGTCGAAAATAAAATCAAGTATACCGGACAGATAGATCAGACCAACAGTTCTGACGGAGGTGCCAGAAAAATATAGCCGAGCTTGCACCACAAAATCCAACCTAAGTTGTGGATCAATGAGAAGTAATATTTTCAATATGCTGCGCTTTCACGGCCGCGCTTACTTGCGAGCAGGGATAAAGAAATGCATAGACACGTTCGACATCCTCCTCAGAGAACACGGCGGGCGCCCTGTTCAAACGCATAGTCACCTCCGGGAGCAAATCGTACCGATTGACGACCGAAATGTTTGGGCTTGTGACCTGAACGTTCTTGAGTGTACAGCGCTCTGAAAATACGATGATGGACCATAGAGGTACTTCCGCGCCGATATAATTTTGCAGAGCTTGCAGATGACCTTTGTTTTGAAGGATCGGATTGTAGAAGTGCTCTTTATGACTGCCTCTCCCATGCGGAAGTGTCTGCGTCCATTTCTGCTGACTTTCTTTTCCGAAGATCCAACCGCTGTAATTCTTGCTTTCAAAAACAAAGATCCCCCGACGACAGATCATGAGCAAGTCTATCTCGGTCGTACCGTTCGGTGTCGGGATATAGACGTTGAATAAAAACTTGCCGCCCTGCTCCTCCAGGTCACGGAGCTTCAGGTACGTGCAATATTCACCGAACCGTCCTTTATCAGACCGCACGTAGAAAAACGAGTTGCGGGTGACGACGTAATAAGAAGAACGCTTATACTGCCGGAGAGCAAGCACATACCGAACAACGAAAAACCCAATGAACAAGAGAAATATGAGCATACAAATGACCTCCTCCCCCAGGAAGACTTATATCACAAAATATTAGAACGGCAGGTCGCCATCCTCGTCGTCGATCTCGGCGAAGCCGCTCGGACCGGGAGTCGGTACGGAGTAGCCACCGTCAGGGGCGCCATAGCTGCCAGCAGGTGCGCTGTAATTGCCAGGACCGGTATTGCCGTCACGCTTGGAGTCGCCGAAGTAGATGTTGTCAACGACGACTTCGGCGTTGCGGCGCTTGTTGCCGTCCTTGTCGGTCCAGTCACGCATTTGCAGGCGGCCTTCCACCACGGCCATACGGCCCTTGGAAAAATACTTGGATACAAATTCCGCGGACTGACGCCATGCGACCACGTCAATGAAGTCTGTCTCCTTCGTGCCGTCCGCGTTCTTATAGTCACGGTCTACGGCAAGAGAGAAGCTGGCGACGGCAGTACCGTTGTTGGTGCGGCGCAGCTCGGGATCGCGGGTCAGACGGCCCATAATGAAAATCTTGTTCAGCATAGTAGTAAGTTCCTTTCTAACAGTTCATAGTGTGAGTCATTCTTTGTCTGGAATGGATCAGTTGTAGTAGAACGGACCGTCGTATTCGGAGCTGTCAAAGCCGAGGATGGGATAGAAGATGACGCTGAGGAAAGACAGACCGATGGCGAATCCGTCGCCCTTGCCGAATACGGCGGCCAGCTTCATGTTGGTCATAATAGTAACGATGACGTTGAGGCAGGGGATGTAGGAGAGCAGGAAGAACAGACCGTTCTCCCATGTGATCTTGTACAGCACATAGGTGTTGTAGAACGGAATGAGGGCCGCCCAGCCGTGTTCGTCGGCCTTAGTGAAGATCTTCCATTTCGCCACGATCTGCAGAATGAAGATGACCAGAGCGATGATGCCCATGACGGCAAGGATGGTCATGGCGCTTTCGTCCAGCGAGGACGGGGGCGAATCAAAGGACGAGCCGCCCATAAAGTCGGAGTAGTTACCCGTGTCGTAGGTGTACAGGTCTTCCATGATAGTGATTTCCTTTCTGTTGCAAAAATTAAGCCCCGGTCAGATGCCGGGGCTGTTTTAAATTGATAAGTGAAGTTACTGGAACTTCTTGCGGGCGGCGACGGCCAGCTTGTCGCAGCGCTTGTTCATCTCATCGTCTGCATGGCCCTGCACCCAGTGGTAGTGCATCTCGTGCTGGTCGGTCAGAACAAGAAGCAGCTCCCACAGATCCACATTGAGAACCTTCTTGTTCCCGGCGCGGACCCAGTCGTTTGCTCGCCAGTTTTGCGCCCAGCACTTCTCCAGGCCGTCGATAACGTAACGGGAGTCCGAGTATAGCTCCACCACGCAGGATTGCTTCAGGAGGCTCAGAGCCTCCACTACGGCGGTCAATTCCATGCGGTTGTTGGTGGTATTCACTTCACCACCGGACGCCTCTTTTTCAACGCCGTCGCAGCTGAGGATACAAGCCCAGCCTCCGGGGCCGGGATTGCCGCTGCAGGCGCCATCGGTATAAATCGTGACAGTTTTCATCATAGCTCCTGTTCTCCGGCAGAGCCGGCGTCAGAAATGGAAGTTGCCATAGCCTCCGATATACCGGGACTTATCGAAGGCGAGGATGAAAGTAAAAAGCGGGCCAAGAAAAATCAGGCCTACGGCGAACCAGCCGTCTTTATCAAAGACCTTGGCAAGTTTCACCGCCGTAACAATACCTACGACCATATTCACAAGGGGGATGAACATCAGCAGGAAGTACCAGCCGTTCAGCCACGTGATCTTGAAGAATATGAACAGGTTATATATGGGGATCAGACATTTCCAGCCAGGCTCCGAGGCCTTCTCAAATATCATCCACATTGAAACGATGGAGATGATACCTACAGATAGGCTGATGGACGCCATCAGCGCGGACATGCCTGTGAATGCACTTACAACTGCTTCTTCATACGGTTGATATATGCCAATATTCAATTTTCTTAGCTCCTTTGCGCGGGGGTTAAGGGTTGCCGTCCCCTTCCCTTTTGGCGAGCTTCCTTCGGATGCTCTTTACACAGAGACATGCGAAAAGCACAAACGGGACGACGGCAAGGGCGGCCGTGGTATGAAAGTCGTCCGCACGGTCAGCGAGATAACAGGATACGGCCTCAGACACTGAAGCAAGACAAAAGAAGCCAAAAGCCGGGATATATACTTTTGTCTCGCGCTGAATAAGCGTAAGGCGAACGGACGAAAAGATATAGCGGACAAACAGTATGATGCCGAGGGAGAGGAAGAACGTTGATGCGTAATGCATCCATGTGATCAGAGTATCCATACGTTACTTCCCTTCTCCCCTATTTTACCGGGGCGGTATTCTCCGATGTGCGCTCACAGCTCCAGCAGATCTGCATTCCTTCCGGTACCGTGTCGCCGCAGCAAACACATATATCGGGATAGACTTCTTTTCTCACTGGGGATCCACCAGACCTAACGCTGCTTTCTCCTCCGGCTCCATTTCGATATGAAGGCTGTGGCAAAGCTTCTTTGCGGTGTTCGCCATGGCGGTCTTGTTCTTCTGGAACATCTTGTCCATGTGCGCCTTGTCTGCACGAAGCTTGGCCTTGACGGTCTTACCGTCAGGGGAAACGAAGGAGACCACGAACTCGCCGCTGTCTATGGGCGTCTCCAGAAACTTGTTAATGCCTTCTACGTCCTTCAGCATCTCGCTGATGTCACGCAGCGCATCGTTTTGCTCCTCCAAAACCTTGATCTTGGGCATGAGAAAACCTCCTTTACTCATTTTAGATGGTGATATTATACCCCTTTGGAAAGGCGTTGTCAATAATTGTGTCGATACGGAAAGTCAACTGTGCGGCAATATTGCCAATGCAAATAAGAAACGCAAAACAATTGAAAGGACCCCCAGAAGCGAAAAGCTTCGGGGGCCCTGAAATGGGTTATTGAATAGTATCCTTTTTACGGCGACGATAAGAGAACATGAGGAAACCGGAGGTAACAAACACTGCTGCAGCGAACAGTACAGCCCACGGACCGATACCTGTATCACCGGTAGTAGGATTATCTTTAGGTTCCTCATGGGAATAGCGCGGACGGTTCTTGATCTCAACCGTCTGGTCCTCGTCCTCAATATCCTTATGAGAAGCGATCTCCTCACCATCATAGGACAGAGTCTCAAAAGCCACAAGCTTCTTCCCTGCCGCCTTGCTGGCATTGAGTTCGCAGGTGACGTCTACCGCGCCTTCGGCAGCTTCGGGAGTGAATGTCACCGTAGCTGTGACTTCTTTATCGTCTGCGTCCTTAAATATCTCACCGGCCTCAACGTCCATGAGATTACAGAGCAGAGTATATTCAAGGCCGGGGATAAGACCATTATAACTGACAGCATCCACAATGGAGGCTTTACTGTCGCTGTAAACGATCTTGCTATCCTTTGTACCCTCAGCGCCGTTCTTGGCGAACGTCTTGATCTCAGGAGCTACGACGGATACTGTTTGGTCAGCGTCCTCAATATCCGTATGAGAAGCGACCAGGTTCTCGCCGCGGTAAAGCTCCTGAAACACCACGATCTTCTCCCCTGCCAGGTTCGAAGCATCCAGCGTAAAAGTCATCTCTACATGGCCGGAAAAGTCTTTGTCGGCCTTGAAGGTCTTACTGGCAGTAATACGCTCGCCATTCTTATCCAGCAGAGGCTCACCGGTAGAATAAAGCCTCAGATGGCCTTTCACGGTATAGGTCTTGCCAGGAATGACATCGGTGCAGTCCACTTTGTCGGTGATCGTCGTTTCCTTCAAAGGAAGTAGCTCTTTACTGTCGTTTACTCCGGTAGCCATACTGTCCACCGTAGGTTGGACCGCCTTGTCGCCGGCGATTACCTCAACATATTCAATGTTGTTCTCGGTGTCTACCTTGATCGTTTCCGGCGTCACATCAAAGATAAGCGGAGCGTCCATCAGCTTATAGCCCTTCGGCGCCTCGATTTCCACCAGGCGGTAATGCTCGCCATAAGGCAGCACCAGCGGTGTAATGAAGTAGCCCTCATCGTTGGTCTCGAATACAGAAATGGTCTCCGCCTTCGGATAGGTCACCTTCTGCGTGACTTTGTTGCCGTCCGGATCGTAGATCTCGAACTTGGCGCCGCCCCAAGGAATGACCTCGCCGTCGTCGGCATCTACCTTCACCACACGAAGGTAGGCAGTAACAGGTTCGTTATGGACGATAAGGGGCTTATCCTCGCCGTCTGTTTCGCCTACCAGAACGGTGAAGTCAGGGGCGAGCTTAACGCCGGTCGCGGCCTTAGTCTGACGTACCACATAGGTTCCGTAAGGCAGGCTTATGGTCTTCCCTGTTTGACCGTCTGCATTGGAGATCAGCGTACCGCGCTCATCCTCCTTGGCATTCTCATAGGAGCCGGCAGACTGGAGCCAATACTGGAACTCCGCGCCCTCCTCAAATACCGGGTCACTGCCGTTGACGCCCTTGACAAGCTTTGTAATGGAGAAAGTACCGTGCTTGATCTGCTCCACAGAGGTTATCTCAGGCGCTGTGTTGTGCTCAACTCTATATTCCTTGGCTTCAGAGCCAACCGGATATACGGTCGGATCGATTAGATAGCCGACAGGTGCCTGGATCTCCTGAATGGTATAGCCGGCGCCGCAAATATACTCATCTGTCGTGAACTTACCGTTCTCGCCGATAGTATACTTCTTCACCAATTCGCCGTCCTTATAAAGACCGTATACGGCGCCTTCAAATACACCGTCGCCGCGAGGGACGCTGCCGGTCTCCGCATCGGTCTTGACCACAGTGACCTTCCATTTTTTCAGGATGTTTTCCACCGTGGTCTTGGTGGTCGTATTATAGGTAACGGCAAGGTCGGACTGAACAGCAGGGATAACATACTTGATGTCTGTGTCCACCTCTTCCAGCATGTAGTTCTCGCCAATCAGGACGTTCTCAAAGGTGGCAATACCCTTGTCGTTGGTTACGGCTGTCAAATCAACAGCGGCGCCGGAGATGGAAGTCCCGGTCAAACGGAACGTAATGCCTTCCACAAGACCGTCCTCGGAGGTCTTGGTGACTTCCAGACTGCCACGCTTCAGCACATTTTTCATATTTACCTTCGTGGTCTCATTCAGCTTCACCTTGACGCCATCTACCACTTCAGGAACGATGTATTTCTCGGCAGTATCCACTTCTTCCACGGTATAGTCGTTACCGATGAGCACGTCTTCAAACGTGGCTACGCCCTTATCGTTGGTGGTGGCGGTCATGTTCACCTTCTCGCCGTTAATAGCTGTACCGGTCAGACGGAACTTAATGCCCTCCACGTCGCCGTCCTCAGAGGTCTTAGTGACTTCCACGGCGCCGCGGGCCAATTTGTTGTGAAACGACAGCTTAGTGGTCTCTTGTACCTTAATGGTCACGCCCTCTTGAATAGGAGGCACAACATAGCGATTGGCGGTATCAACTTCCTCCACGGTGTAATTGCTGCCTATCAGGATGTTCTTGAAGGTAGCCACGCCTTGAGCGTTGGTCACAGCGGTCTCATTTACCGCAATGCCGGAAAGAGATGTGCCAGTCAGCTTGAAGGTGATACCCTCTACCAGACCGTCCTCGGAAGTCTTGTTGATCTCCAGATTACCGCGTTTCAGCGTGTTATGGACCTTGACCTTGGTGGTCTCACCCAACTTCACCTTTACGCCGGCAACCACTTCGGGAACGATGTATTTCTCGGCCGTATCGATTTCCTCTACGGTAAAGTCGTTGCCGATAAGCACGTCTTCAAATGCGGCTACGCCCTTATCGTTGGTGGTGGCGGTCATGTTTACCGTTTCACCGTTAGTGGCTGTGCCAGTCAGGCGGAACTTAATGCCTTCCACATTGCCGTCCTCAGAGGTCTTGGTGACTTCCACGGCGCCACGGGCCAGCTTGTTCTGGAACGACAGCTTAGTCGTCTCTTTCAGTTGGATCGTTACACCCTCCTGGATAGGCGGAACGACATAGCGATTGGCTGTATCGACTTCCTCCACGGTGTAATTGTCGCCAATAAGAATATCTTTGAAGGTCGCTACACCCTGGCCGTTGGTAACAGCCGTCTCGCTTACCGTAGAGCCGGAAGCGGAAGTGCCAGTAAGCTTGAAAGTGATGCCCTCAACCAAACCATCTTCAGCAGTCTTTGTGATTTGCAAATTGCCGCGCTTGAGGGCGTTGTGTACGTTTACCTTAGTGGTGGTGTTCAGCGTCACCTTGACGTTGGAAACCACTTCAGGAACCACGTATTTATTGGCGGTATCCACTTCCTCAACAGTATAGTTGCTGCCAATAAGCACATCCTTGAACGTGGCTATACCCTTATCATTGGTAATAGCCGTCATATTCACGGATTCACCGCTGGTAGAAGTACCGGTAAGCCGGAACTTGATACCCTCAACCAAACCATCCTCAGAGGTCTTGGTGACCTCTACGGCGCCACGAGCAAGTTTGTTTTCAAACTCTGCCTCAGTCGTGATGCCATAGGAAACGATAACGCCATCCTGGATGGCCGGCACTACATATTTCGCCGCAGTATTCAGCTCCTCCAGCGTGTAGTTGCTGCCAATAGGTACATTCTGGAACAGAGCGACACCGGTGCTGTCAGTCGTGGCGGTAAGACTCACATTGGTACCAGCTGCGGAAGTGCCGGTCAGCTTGAAGGTGATGCCCTCTACCAGACCATCTTCGGCAGTCTTTGTAATCTTCACCGCGCCTTTTTTCAGTACGTTTTTAAACGTCACCGTCTTGATGTCGCCGATACTAAGTGTCACAGTTTGAGAAGAAGTCGGGACGTAGTTGTCCGGTGTGTTTTCCGTGATCGTGTATCTACCGGGCTGCAGATCAGGAACGGAGATCTTACCGTTTGAGCCGGTCGTCACAGTTTTGCTGTAATTATTGGGACCGGTGATGGTAAAAGATACATTACTGACTTTGCCGTCCTCGGAGGTCTTTACGATGGAAAGGTCACCGGTGGTCTTAGTCACTTTGACACGAACGTAGGCGTACACAGGGTCAGGCCAGCCGTTCAGTGCAATACACTTCTGCAGATTGGCGCTGCTGGACGGAGACAACAGCCATGCGCTGATGTCATCCGGGTCAATAGCGTTGCCGGCAGATGCTCTGGAAGACACGCCATTCGTCAGGCTTTTAACTGCGTCTGCAGTTGCTGTGATCGTCATATTATAGCCGGATCTGGATGTTGAGACACCGGACTGTGAAAAAGTGAACGAGTTGAAATTCGGAAGGACTCGGTTCGAGTCATACACAGTGGCCGAATAATTGGTGCCGTTATACTTCAGTTCAATATCATTATAAGTCTGCGTCGGTCGGGACACGGCGAAGCTGGGGATCGTGTACTGAGACGCCATTCTTTGCTTAATGTAGTTATAGCAGTTCTGTACAGGAACGGCCAGGGATGAATCATATTTACCGCCCGGGCCGATAAACAGGTCGCTCAGATTGCTGTAGCCTTCTGTTATCTCCCAGATGACCTCTTGTGTTGCCAACATGGCGTACTGGGGCCAACCATTCGCCAAGCTTACCAGCGTAGAATCGTTGACGCCGCCATAGCCATACGCTACAGCCAGCTTGAGCCTATTTCTCTGGTAATAGGAATAGCTGGATAAGTCGCTGGTGCCGGTATAACCGGCAGACGTAGCGGTGCCGAGGTGTGCCTGGAGGCAATATGCGGGCTGACCGTTAAAATACTTCAGGCGATAACTGGTATAGGGGCCGAACTCGCTGCGCCAGGACTGGTTATAGGAAAACTCCGTACCGTCCGTATACAGCGTGCCGGATGTGGCAGCTCTGGCGGCAAAAAGGGAAAGCCCTCCATTGTATCCGGTGCTGCTGTCAAAATCGGAGCCTAATACGCTCTCAAAACCGGTATCACCGTAAGGAAGATCATCTTCCTCTGTGCTGCCAGAGTTATCATCGGAGGCGGGCTCTGCATCGTTTTTACTGGACTCGGGATCTTTGGATTCTTTGGAGTCTTCCTGCGAAGGATCAGTCTTACCGGATTCGGAAGTATCGCCCTCCTTCCCTTCGGATACACTGGAATCACCGGTTTTATTTCCATCTGTATTAGGGTCTGTGCCCGGCTCGTTGGAAGTAGATTCTTCAGCGCCGGAGCCTTCAGACGATGTTTGAACATCACCGGAAGTATCATCTGTGGTGGTAGGGTCTTCAGTAGACTTATTATCACCCACATCAGAGCTGGCGTCCGTTCCACCGGAGACGCCATCGTCCTCGACAGAAACACTTGTGTTTTCGCCTAAAACGATGGGGACATCAGAATCCGGGATGGCATATGTAGCCGATGCAGGGAATGTGCTTACGAGCAGCGTGAAAACAAGCAAAAGGGCTGCCACGCGATTATACAGGGATTTGTGCTTCATGGATTCAATGCTTCCTTTCTTTTGAATTTTGTTTCTAAAGCGGTATAATAACAACGGATATTATACCGCTTTGAAAATAAAAAGTCAATCGGTTTTTGCTTGTTTTCAAAAAATTCAAAAAAACAGGCGCCCGCAAAATTTGCGGATGCCTGTTTCTGCTTTGCAGCGATAAATCAGCCGGCGAAATATACATAGAGTTCATGATATCCTGCAGATGCATTCCACTGAACAACGCACTTGATACCGGGATAACCCCAACCCTCTTCACCGGGATGCCAACGGCCTTCATCTTCAATAATGGCCTTGGTGCCGTCTACCATGGAGCGCAGCTCCTGCTCAAGGCGTTCCTGCGTATGAGGGGTGCATTCCAGCTCGAAGTAAACAGGGAACGAATAACTCGTGCAGCCGTCCCAATACTCAAAACCAAGGCTCTCAGCATAAGCGTTGCCGGCTCTCATGGCTGCTTCGCAGTCAATATCGGCCTTGGTGGGAGTGGTAGGCGTAGTGGGAGGGGTAGGAGTCGTGGTAGACCCGGTACCGGTACCAGAACTGCCGCCAGTGGGATCGCTGCCGGTATTGGAACCGGACGTAGAACCACTACTGCCGGAGCTGGAACCAGAACCGGACGTAGAAGAACCGGTGGTACCGGAACCGGAGGTGGAAGAGCCGGTGCTGCTGGAACCGGAATTAGAACCGGTAGAGGGGTTGGAAGGCTTGTTTTCCGGCTTAGTGCTGGGCTTGGTATCCTGCTTCGTGTCATTCTTGGCCGTATTATCCTTTTCATCGGCCTTGACGTCGGACTTATTGTCCTTACTGTCCTTTTTGGGTTCATCGGGCTTCTGCTCATCAGTGGCCTTGTCGCCATCCGCGGTAGGCTTGTCAGCATCACTGGCGGTCTCCTTGTCTGCGTCGGTAGAAGGCACCACATAAGCCGTCAGGTCAGCAGCCTTCACAACCACATTCCCCTCAGTATCTACGGCATTGCCCTCGGCGTCCAAAGTGTAGTCGGTCACGGGCTTACCATCCTTATCCACCAGAATGGTCTTACCGGCATCATTCGTCTGTGTGTAGCAGCCGATCTCCTCACCGGTCTTAGTGGCAGCCTCGGTAGACTTGGCGCCACAGGCGACCAGGCTCAGACACATGACCAGTGCCAGGAACATGGACATAAAATACTTCATCTTTTTCATGGGAAGGTCCTCCGTATTAAAATTTTGTTGTAAAACTGATGCTATTTCGACTTTCCGCGCCATTCCCAACCCAGACAATGATCAGACTGGGGAGTGCAGGGATAGTGCTTGCACAAATGGCATCCGTCTCCGGTATCCTCACAAAGCACTTTCGCGTCCGCCAGAAGGGCGGCGTGATCTTCTTTCAAATGCTCAAAGTCGGCGAGGATGGAAGGCATATCAATCGAGGGCGGCTCTTTACGGTAGCCTCCATTCTCAAATTTGATCTCAAAAGTAACGCCATAGGAGTCACTCATGGACAGAGCCATCTTGAAAATGTCGTCGTCAGAGGCACGTCGGATCTCCTCATAGGAATAGCCGGCAACACATAGCGCTGCACGTGCCTGCCTGATATTCACGGTGACTTTAACGTCCTTGGTCACGATCATTCCTTCTCCTCCTGGCTGACCTTGCGGCGGAACAGCTTGCGGTTCTGCACCTTGTACCAGTGCCACGCCTTCGGATGGTTTTTCACCCAACAGGCATACTTGCGGTCGAACTTGTCCTCGAAGGTCGGCTTCTTGTGGATCTTTCCCTTCACAACTATCCCCCCTTTTCCTTTTGGCGGTCCGGCAACTGCGCGGTGTTGGCGACATCGGTGAGACGATTTTTACCATCTGCAGCCCGCATTTTCAACTGGTGACAATTTGTCACCAGTTGACTGCCTTCCTCTTTCAAACGCTGCATGAGCTTATCTTTTCTTCCGAAGGTGTTCGATAAGGCCTTTGAAGGTGGGTGTTTTACCTTTGGCGGCGCACTCTAAGGCGTAGAATTTGACGCTCTCCCCTACTTCTTCCAGCCAATCGCATCCACATTCTTCTTCGTAGGATTCATTCTCCCATTGTTCAAGAAGATCCGCATAGTGTTGGGCAATGTAAGCCATCCTCTATCCCTCCTTTTTCTTCGGACGATCCAGCAGCTGTGCAGTGTCGGTCACAATATCCATGACAAGACGCCGGAAGCTCTCAGCATTCTGTGATGTCGCCACAGGCTTGCCGGTTTCAGCCTCCAAAGCCTTTCTCGCAACGCCGGCCACATTACCGCCGCGGCGGGCGACTTTCTGGTTCTCGTCAAAGCCTTCCGGTCGTTCGGCCTTTGCAATATCGGTGGTCGAAGCCTCGGCCAGCATAGTCAGCACCAGCTCCAAATCGCTCATGTTGTCCCGGAGGTTTTCCTTCGACAATACGGGCAGTGATTCCAACCAATATTGCGAATTGCATATACTCCGTTACAGCAAGGACATTTCGTGTAGCTTGCAATACCATTGGGTCTAATGCTTCCCTTTAACCGCTCAACCCACAACCGTTTTTTAATCACTTTTCTATCTTCCATATTCAACTTTCTTTAGCGGTGGTTTCTTTAAGAAGTGTAATATCTTCCGGCGTCATATACTCCAGATACTCTCCAAGAGGCGAATTCTTGTCAAGTTCCCTGATCCAGAGCTGACTTTTCTGATTCGGCTCTTTACACATAATCGGCCACATTCCCTCCATGGTCAGTTTCTGCATCGCAGGCCAGCTAACCATCTTGTTGGCTCGTGCTTCCCTATACTTGCGCTCTGCCTCTACCGGGGTCTCAGCTACAATGGTTTGCATGTTTGCCTTCAGAGAGAAAGATCCTCTCGTTTTCTTGAGCCACGGAAATGTCCGGTAATCATAACTTGTTTCAATACCGACAAGATAAATATTCATATTTTTCCTTTCATCCTGCTGACCACCGCAGGCGGGCATCTGTTTAACCAAAAATCTTCTTGTACCAGGGAAGGGCCTTGTAGGCGGCAAGCTCCGCTTCGGCCAGCTCGGCACGTTTGGCTGCCTCGGCGTTGGAGACATCCGTTAAATAGTTTATACCATCTTTCGGCGAACGCATTTTCAGTTGGTTACAAGCTGTAACCAAGGAGTAGCGCATCAGTGCTTGAATGGCATCTGCGAGGATGCGAATTCTTGAGAAGTGAGCCGAGCCATGACCTCCGGTTCCCTTGAACCCCACGACTTTAGTCGTTGGGAGTAGTCAGACTGAAGTCGGATTCGTCAATGGGCAAGTTAAGGAAGTCTCGGCCATCGAAGATGGAAGTAAATACCTTGATCAACATATACTTACCTCTCTTTCGAGTGTCAAGAGAGCTTCGTGAAGGTCAGCTCATCGAACTGATCGGCCAGCCAATCCAGGGCTCCGGCTTCGTCAGAGACGGGGGAATCAAACACAACGAAGTTGTCCTCGTCATAGGTCAGGTGACCGTCATCACCCATCATGCAGTCGGGAAATGCCACAAAATATACGTCCTCATAGGTACCGGACCAGGAGCTCTCAAAAACGACCTTCGCGATGCCCATAATGCCGCAGCGGGCTTCAAAGCCGTGGATCATGTCAAAGAAGGTGGTGCCGGGCATCTTGGTCTCGAAATAGTACAGGGACCAGAACTCGGAGTCCAGGACGGGCATATCCTTGGCGAGGACATCCTTCGAGATGTCGTCCATAACGGAGGACATGGTCAGCTCCTCAAAGCGGGTGCGCTCGGAAACAGACAGGCCGTCAGAGGGACGGAAGAAGTCCTTCAGGCCGGAGACGGTATAGGTCTTACTGCACTGCTCCGGAACGGTATAACCCAGGGACGCAAAATACTGCAGGTCAAAAGTGGCGGTCAGGGTGACCTCATCGCCGTTAGACAGGTTCCGGTTATCGGAGAAGCTGTAGGTCACACCCTTATACATCTCATCATCGGAAACCAGGCCGACAATGGCTTCGCCGCTGCCGGAGGCGCCGATGAAGGCCACGGAGATAACGTCCTCGGAGAAGGGGTCAAAGGGCATGCCCTCGATAAGACCCTCTACCGTATAGGTGATCTTGCCGCCGCGCAGCTCGAAATCCAGCTTCTCGTTGGTGGGGTTATTGAAATTGACCGTGATCGTCACCTTGTCGCCATTGGACAGATTGTCGCACTTATCCGCCTCCACAGAGATGCCCTCAAGCACGGACGAGATCTTATCAAGCTTAGACAGGTTCTCCTCGCTGAAAAAGGCCTCGGCGTCCTTATCATTCTTGATCTCGGCGCCGGTGAGTTTCTGATACACGGAATAGCTGTCGAAGGAATACTCCAGGTGACCGTAGCCATCCATGCCAGACACGGAGTCAATGGATACGTAGTCTGTAAGCAGAATGACGTCCTTCTTGTGAGGGATCAGGACGGACAGGCCAATGCACAGGAGCATAAGAAGCGCGAAGCCGGCTACGACATACTTCCTCTTCTCTTGCGGGATATTCTTCTTCATGAAGTTGAGCTTACCGGTAGGTGCATTGGCATTAGGGTCGCCCTCCAGGACGGGGGTGGGAGTAGGGTTGGCTGCAGAGGTGTCCGCGCCGCACTGCGGGCAGACGGTGGCGCCATTCAAAGGCGCACCACAATGGGGACAAAAGTTCATGGTGTAACTCCTTTCAAAGTGCAAAAAAGGATCTGGATATTCTACTCTAACGCTATACTAACATATATTTCCATATATGTCAATATATAAAATTGCAAACTATCCGAAAAAGTGAGAAGCCGCTCGACCGCAAGGATGAGCGGCTTCTCTGGCTCTTAATCGGGAAAATGCATGGCGGTGTCTTTCTCTACCGCTTCGGCGAGGGATTCCGTCAGCATATCGATCACCTCAGACTGCTTGACGCCGGAGCCACAATAGCGGACCAGTTCCCCCTTATCATACTCCACGTGGAAATCCGCGTGGGCCCTAACATCTGCCAGGAAGTGCTCCGACATCTGCAGAAGCTCATCCGGACTGAGGACCTGCACCTCGTGCCAGATAGGAAACCGGCGTTTCACAGCGTCGTCTATCAGCTCCGGCCGGTTGGTGGCGGCCAGGAGTACCACATCGCTGGAGAGCTGGTCCAGGTTCTGCATCAGGGAAATCGTGGTACGATTCATCTCACCGCTGGCGCTTGTGCTGTCGCTGCGTGCCCGGTTTGAGCTGACGGCATCCAGCTCATCAATCATAAACACGCAGGGTGTACCTTTGATGTAATTAAAAACCTTATTCAGGTTTTTGCTGGTGCCGCCCATCAAGGAGTCTACCGTCCGGGAGAGGTTAAAATAGCAGAACGGGACGCCCATGGTATAAGCCAGATAACGGCCAAACTGGGTCTTGCCGGTGCCGGATTCGCCGTACAGCAGCGTAGCATTCAGATAGTTGATACCGGCATTGCCCAAACGCTGAGCGGAGCGATTCTTACACAGAATACGCTCCGTCAGGGAGGCTTCCCGCTCGGATACATAATAGCGCTCCGGGATAAAGGTGCCGCTGACGTCCTCCTTGAAAAGGAGGTTCTGGATGTCGGACGGAAGCTCCATCAGGTAACCACCGCTGCGCCGGAGCCGGTTAAGCAGCATATTGCAATAGCCATAGTCGCTTTTGACCTCGTTGGACTCACAGAATTTCTTCACGAAGTCCCTTGCCTTATCCATCTGATTGTCGGCAACAAAGCTCATAAGGCTGCGAAGATTGCTGTTCATTAGGAAACCCGCTCCTTCCCTTTCACGTTGCGGATGATATAGCGCCTGTATGTACCTTTATTGCTGCGGGTCACGGCGGTGAAGAAAGAACTGATGTTATCAAGGCCCACAAAGGCGGCGGCCTTCGGGGCGTCACCGGTAAACAGTACCTCGCCGGTATCCGGGTGACAGATCTCGTAAACGGCAGTATGAGGCTTCCGCTTGCGCTTGACCGGCTTCAGATCCTCACTGATGCGGATACGCCGCACTGTGTGACGGGGAATGCCGGAGACGTCAGCGATCTGGTAGTCGTTCAGACCCTTAGCATGGAGGCGGCGTACCTCGCCGACATAAACGGTATTGTACATCTTATTCCTGCTCCTTTTCCATCTTCTTCTCCAGTTTGGTGAGCATTGGAATAACATCCTGCCCGTCCTCGAAGCCGTCCGTCATGTCACAGATCCTGTTGCACACACTCTCAAGGTTGGGGAGATTCGGGAAGGCGGCTTCGACTTGGTCTGAGATATCTGCATCCAGGCCTTTGGCGATGCCCGCCTTAAAGGGAGCGCGACGGAAAATGAATTCCTTACCGGCGAAGGAAAGACGCTCTTCGTAGGAGCCGTCCGGATTGTAAGTCTGTTGGAATTTGGCCATAGTATCAGTCTCCTTATAAATTTTTTAGTTCCAGCGGTTTTTGCGGGCGCGTTCGTCCTCTGCGGTCAGGCGGATCACGTTGTCGTTCTGTACAGCGCGGACGATGGCGCGGTTACAAAGGTTGATGAGCTCGCCTTGAGCACGACCGATTTGACACTGTTCCCTGATGTCCTTTTCATCCCAGGTAAGGGACAGACCGCCTGTCTCCTTCACATTAGTCAGATAGGATACCACCATCTCCACCGCTTCGTCCGGTAAAAATGCCTTCAACTCATGAATAGCCGTAAAACGGCGCAGAACTGCAGCGTCCAACATATCCTTGCGGTTGGTCGCAGCCAACAGCACCACGTCCTTACGAACGGTGTCCATGCACTGCATCAGGCCGATGGTGGTGCGGGTCATCTCGTCGCCGCTGCCGCCTGTAGCGATGCTGCCGCGGTTGACGGCTATGGCGTCCAACTCATCCAGCATGAAGACGCAGGGTATGCCTTCCACGAAATCGAAAATGCTGCGAAGATTGCGGCCTGTCTCGCCGAGGCTGGCGCCCACCATGTTACAGAGGTTCACGTAAACGAAGGGCTTTCCCATGGTATAGGCCAGGTACCGGCCAAACTGAGATTTACCGGTACCGGACTGGCCCCACAGAAGCGTAGCATTCAGGAACGGGATCTTAGCGGCTTCCAGAAGATGACAGGCATCGTTCTGAGAAATAATGTCCTCCAGGACCTTCTTCTCACGCTCAGAGACCCAGTAACGCTCCGGCACAAAAGTCTTGGATACGTCCTCGAAGATAAGCAGGCGTTCCAATTCAGGAGGGAGCTGATACGGAGAATCTGACGGAGACTGCGGCTCCGCAAGGTGAGGGCCCAGCCATGCAAGGAAATCCTGCGGAATGTCATGCGGGGCATCGTGGCATAGCTGGGCGACGATGAGCCGCGCCTCGGTCATATCTTTCAGTGCTACTGCTTGCAGGAGATGGAGATAAAGCTCATTCATGGCGAACGCTCCTTTCACTCACTCACTCACTTCTTTTTTCTGCTGCCTTTATAGTTACCGCTGTTTTTCGAGCGGGAAAGAGCAGGGATAACAAAGATGAGACTCAGACTGAGCGCGGCGCCCGCGAAGATATACAGCCATGTATCGGAGTGATCACCGGTCTGAGGAGCGGATACATCGGAGGCCGGAGAAGGAGACGGATCGGGCGTCGAGTTATAGTAGTAGCGGGTGGGCTCGGGAGCCGGATCCCCATTCTCGGCAGGACGAATATAACGGAGAATGATCTTGTTCTCGCCGCCTTCAGAGACCACAAGGATCTCATAGTTGGCGGACGTGAACGTATACGTGCCGTCCTCAAACAGGGTGTTCTTGGTGATGCCGGCTGCCTCGATAATGGCGCCGATGTCCGCATCAAGGGTCTCCTGCGTCTGGCCGTCCAGCTTATCGCCGGTGTAATACTGATGGATCACCGTGTACTTCACAGAGACAGGCTCCTCCACCGTGCGGCCGTAGCGGACGCGAATGACGGGCGGGACACCGGGGGTGAGCGTCAGCTCCTTGGGTTCGGAGTCCTCATATTCGTATTCCTCATTATTGAAGGTCGGGAGTCTGGGCAGGTCGTCGCCCACGATGACCATATTGCCCTCCCCGATCTGAGGAACAGGGATCTCGCCGTCCTTTTCGCCGTTGGTGTAATACTCATATATAACCGTATAGCCTACCTCAACAGGCGGGATCTCTACCGTGCGGTCGTAGCGCAGTGTAATAGTATCCTGCCGGCCGGGAACGAGGGTAATGCTTTCGGGGTTACAGGAAGTGAAGGTGTACTCCGCGCCGGAGAAGGAGAGCTGCTTATCCAGGCAGGAAACGGAGATCTCGGTACCCTCGGGGGCGGACAGCTGGGCGGGGACTTCCCCGTCCTTTTCCCCGTTGGTGTAATAGACGTGGAGCACAGTGTAGGGCACCTGGACCTCGGTGCGGTCATAGCGAAGGGTGATGGTGTTCCCTTCCCCTTCCGTCAGGGTCAACTCGATAGGAGTGCAGGAAGTGAACGTATAAGTCTTCTCGCCGTAGATAGGAAGCTTGGAAAGTGTGTCGGCAGTCAGCACCGTGCCGGCATCGCCGGTCTGCTCCACGGTGACTGTGCCGGATTTCTCGTTATTGGTGTAATACTCGTGACGGACCGTATAGTCTACCTGAACAGGCGGGATATACACGGTGCGGTCGTAGCGCAGGACGATGGTGTTGTCGCCGTCAGGCTGGAGCGTCAGCTCGGAGGGAGTGCAGCCGGTGAATTCATAGGTATCCTCGTTATAGACAGGATTCCGGACCACGCTGTCGGACGTCAGGACGGTGCCCTCGGCGCCGGTGGAGGAAACAACGGTCTCACCGTCCTTTTCGCCGTTGGTGTAATACTCATGACGGACGGTGTAATTTACCTCAACGGGAGGGATCTCCACCGTGCGGTCGTAACGGAGAATGATGGTGCTGCCTGCAGAGACCGTCAGGACGGAGGGATCGGCACTGGTGAATTCATAGTCGGCGTCATTATACGTGCAGACCTTCTCCAGATCGGACGCAGAGATCTCGGTGCCCTCCGGGGCGGTGCAGTCAAGGGTAATGTTGCCGTCCAGAACGTCGTTGGTGTAGTATTCGTGACGGACGGTATAGCTTACCGGAATGATCACAGTGCGGTCGTAGCGGAGGGTGATGGTGCTGCCCTCGGTAATGGTAATCGTATCAGGTGTGGCACCGGTATATTCGTAGGTCTCGTCATTATACGTGCAGACCTTCTCTACTGCTGCGGAGGAGAGCGCGGTGCCCTCCGGGGCGGTCTGTTCCATAGACACCGCGCCGTCCTTTTCGCCGTTGGTGTAATACTCGTGACGGACGGTATAGCTGACATCTACAGGCGGGACGTAGGTGCTGTCGTAATACAGGCACATCACATTAGTGCCGATGGAGGACAGAGTCATCTCCTCTCCGGTGGAGCTGTAGACGAAGGCGTGGTCAGGATACTTGGTCTCGTAGCCGGAAGGATAGCCGATCTTGCTGTGCAGCTTGCCGGTGAGGCCGGTTTCAGTATCCTGCAGGGTGTAATTGGCATAATCACCGGCTTCTGCCGCGCCCTGCAGGTAATAGCGGATGGAGTATTCAACGGAGGGCAGGTAGCCGCGGACGGTGGGAATGTCGAAGGAGACCTTCTTTTCCGCGCCGCCCACAAAATAGGTCAGCGTGGCGGAGGGGTTGACGGCATAGGGCTTGGCTTCAACAAAGCCGGCTTTCTCTACCTGAAGGGAGATGGGATAGGTCACGGAATAGGTACGCATGCCGGTCTCAGCATCCACGCTGGGCGTGACAGCGGTCACGTTCCAGGTAAGGCCGTTGCCGGTCTTGGTGATGCCGACGCTCTCCAGACCGGAGATCTCGCCCAGCTGGATATAGCTGCCCATAGGCGCCGCAACAGTACCGGCGTTGGTGGGCGTAACGAGAGAGCTGCCAATGCTCTGGAACAGGCTGCTCAGCTCGGACATGTCCTGCGTGGCCATGTAGTGGTCCTCATTGGTGGCAACGGACTTCATAGTTTCCTCGGCGTTCTTTTTGCTGGATTGTTCGTTGTAACCGTAGCCGTCCAGGAACACCGTGTAGATCTCAATGCCGGCGTCCTTCGCCGTCTTAGCCTGGGCGATAGCGGGCTGGCCGTTGTTGGTGTAGATGCTGTCCGTCATGGTGGTGGACCAGCCGTGTTCACAGGTGACTCTCAGAGAAGCGTAATGGCTGTTCTGGTTATACTCATAAGCAGAACCGCTGCCCACGATGGTATTGTGGTCAAATTGGGTGGTAAGATTGCTGATTTCGCCGGTGCGCTCGTTCCAGTTGTGGCGACGGCCGGAGCCGGAGCAGCCGGTCCAGTCAGCGGTACCGGTCAGTCGGTAGCTGTAGGTGGGCATGCCGTCCGAGAAGAGGACGATGATCTTCTGTGCTGTACTGTTATCAGAAGCAAGGACCTGCTGAGCGGCATAAAGACCGGCCTGTACGTTGGTACCGCCATCGTTGACGTTACTCACCGCGGAGGTGGCGGCAGATACGGCGGAGTTCACCTCGGAGACGTCATTGGTGAGGCCACAGTGGTTCCAATAACGGGTGCCGAAGCCTACGACGGCCACCTGGTTGCCGGCTGCGATGCCGGTCTCGTTCAGAACGCCGGAGACGAATTCCTCTACGGCTGTTTTCGTGTTGGTGCGGCGCTGGCCGTCCATACTGTTGGAGCGGTCGATACACAGTACGATGTGGGCCGGCCGGACCGGCTCGATCTCCACCAGGTCGGAGGTGGTCACGGTCATGGTCACATTGAAGTTATTGCCGCTGGTGTGGACGGCCGTCTCCTGGACGGTGACCATGCCGTCCTCGGACGTAACAAGGGCGCCCTGCTTCACGACCTCGCCGTCTCGCATAAGGGGCGCGGCGAAAGCAGTGAACTCCACGCAGCTCAGGAGCATGCAGAGGAGCAAAAGAGTGGAAACAATGCGCTTGTAGATGTGAATGCGTTTCATGTCAAATACCTCCGTAAAACATGATCAATAGCCTTGGTTATCAGCATTTCAGACTTGGGGTATTAGGGATAGCGCTCAAAGCCAAAGGGAGTCGCTGGCGGGGAAGTAGGCGGAACAGCCGGTGAGCATTTCATCCTGCTGGCCTGTGCGGAGCTTCTTGCTGCAGGTCTCCTTGTGCCGGCAGCCGGCGCAGCGGGCGGAGTAGCGATTGAAGTCCTCCCACATGGTCTCCTCAATGCGCTTGAGTACGGAGAGGATAAACCATTTCTGGCGGTCGGTTTCCAGCGGGCGGAAGGTGCATTCCTTCTTGCGGCGCAGGATGTTAGTGGTCTTGCCCTCGATATACAGGATAACGCCGATGTCATCAGGGATCTGGTCTTTGACTTCTTCGTAGAGCGCTTTCGGCATAACGTAATAATTGGCGTTGCCCACAAAGTTGTGGCCGTGCTTGCTTTTGAAGTCTGACTTGGAGATCTTGATCTCATAACAGGCGATAAGCACGTCCATATCGCCGGTTACGCGGGCGCCGCAGAAGCGGCAGAAGCGTTCATCGCAGAGTTCGGGCTTCGCCCCTATCTTATGGCCGCGGGGGCAGGTATAACCCTCTTCCATGGCGGAGATCCATTCCTTGCCGAAATCTCCGTGAGGTTGGCTCAGACGGCAGAAGTTTTCGCGCTGCCTGTTGGAGAAGTATTCACAGACCTTCATACAATCCACCAGGCCGCCATTAACGGCGCCGCAGATAACGGGAACTTCAAAGGCGGTATGGCGGGTGCGGTGCTTGTTGAGCTTCTGACCGCAGATCTCCGTGGGGTCATAGCTGCGAAGCAGACGTTCGATCGTCTTTGTCAGATCGGTTTTCGCCATAGATGGCCTCCTCTCTCTTTACCATGGTTCTGCGCCGCTCTCGGCGAAGGCCTCTTCCCTGCTGATGAGCTCGAATTCATAGACCCAGACCATGGGATTGGCCAACCAGCCGTACAGCGGGTATGCGGGAGGAAGGATGGTGCTGTTCCAGAGGTGGGCGAAGGCTTCCGTGGCGGTGGCATAAAAGGTGTCTGAGTCGGGATTGGCAGCGAAGCCGGTGCCTGTTATGTCGGAGCTGTACTCGCTGATGCCTTCCGCCATGGCCTGCTTCTCCGTGATGTCGCGCAGATACTCGGGCCACACGTTTGTGACGCGGAGGAAGAGGCGGCCGTATTCCTTGGGCATATGAATGGCGGGTTTCCAACGGAAGCCCTTTTCCTTGAAGGCTTTCAGGTCCTCCGGGGAAAAGTCTGCCATATAGACAGGACCGTCTATATCGCTGATGCCGGACAGATGAGAAACCTCTGCGAAGGTCTCACGGACATAGATAATGTCGCCGGGATGATGACGGGGCGTCAGATAGAGCCCCACGTTCTTTTCCAGACGGCAGTTGTAGGCGGAGAAGGGATAGGCGTCTCGGCGCGTGGGCTCCGGGTAGAGAAGTTTTTCCACTTTATGGCCTCCCGCTTTGACTATGCGACGAGTAGCGGTCTTGCGGCCATCCAGGATGGCGCGAGTCATGTCGTAGTTGAAAAATTCGGGTTTGATGGTAGGCATATGGTTCACTCCTTTGGTAGAAGGGATCACTGCGCCAGAGAGCGCAGAAACTGCTTGGTGCTGCGGGGCGTAAGGCGACGGGTGCCGGTGGCCAGCTTCCATTCGGAAAGCTGAACGGGCCACTCGGGATGGTTAGAGATGAAAGTGGGGTCTGCTTCGTTCAGGAGGGCGGATTCCGCCGCCTCACGACGGCGGACGTGTTCCAGGGCCGTGTTCAGGTAGCGGATGCCGTAGGCGTAGTCAACGGCCTGATGACCTACTACCCAGCCGCCAAGGTTGCGGTTGTTGATGGCGTATTCCAGCCAGACGGAGTTCATATACGTCAGGTTGATGACCTCGTCCGGATAGATCTCAAAGTTGGAGCGGGCGGTGCCGGAGTTGGATTCCGTCTTTTTCACAGAGACGAAGAAGTGGGGATCGCGCTCCCATTTCGTTTCAATAATCTCGGCATCCTTGCTCAGGCTGCTGCCGTCTCCGTTGGTGACATAGCGTATGCCGTTGTAACGGTAATAGGTGCGCTGGCGAGGCTCGTCGTACTCCGCCAGGTTGATGGGATACACACGGCAGTCTGAGACGGAGCAGTCCCAGGTGCGGTTCTTGTCGCCGCGGCCGCGGTCGTTTTGCCATTGGCGGTAGATGTTGCGGTTTTCGTATTGGGGACGCAGGAACTGGACGGTGAGGACGGTATCGCCCTTATGCAGCTCCGGCTCATTGCAGCGCTCGACGATATCGGCGAAGCTGCCAAAGCGATTGTCAGACAGCCATTTGTCGGCCATGGAGAACTTGACGTACTCGGATTCCCTGGAGATGGTGATGCCCTCCGGGAGTGGCAGCAGGTCACTGTTGTCCACGATGCCCTGCAGGATGTTGAAGATGAAGATGCGGGAGACGAGCTCCGCGGCGACCTGACGGGCGGTGGTGCGCTCCTGAATAAGGCGCGTCTCACGCTCGGCTTCCGTCTCCTGCCCAATGAAGTCATTGTTCACATGGAAGGCCTTGGGGTCTACTTCCATAATGAAGTCGTCCGTGACGTGGACCTGCTCCGCGTCCGTCCAGCCGATGTAGACGTTCTCGCCGTTGCGGATCACGATGCCTACGGTGTTGCCGTGGTACAGGCGATATTCTTCCAGCATGTTGGCGTATATCTCGGACATCTTGAAGCGTCTGCCGGTACGGCTCAGGCGCACCAAGGTGACGCATCTCTCGTTGGGGGCGAAGACGTCCAGGGCTACCGGGGAGGCAGAAAGGAAGTCCTCAAAGTAATTGAGATCGCTGGTGTCCATTTCGTAGATGGACGTCAGGCGGCCCATCTCCTCATCCAGATAGCGAAGCTTCTGATGAAGCACAATAGGCTCCGTGTCCGCTGCGTTTCTGCCCTTGCGGAGCTGAGCGAAGTTGACCACTTCGCCGGCGTAGCAGCGGATGGCGTAGATCTGGGATTCCAGAAGGAAGATCTGGTCGTTCATGACCTCGACCTGCTGCTGCAGCTCCTTTTTCTTGGCGTTCAGCATGTCCATGAGGGCTTGTTTTTTCTCTTCCAGTGCCTTCATGGCGCGTTCGGCTTCCTCTTTCAGGGCGGCAAGCTCGGCGCTGCGGCCTTCCCTGGCGTCCTTCAGCTGGGACTCAAGGTCCGTAAGCTGCTGACGGGCGGCGTCTGCGTTCTGGTGGATGAGCTTGGCGGAGAGACCGTCCGGGACGGTAGCGGGAACAGGCGTGGAAATGTTGGTGCCGCTGGAAAGGGCGCGGATCTCGCCGACCGACATGCCGGAATAGTCCTTGACCGGCGTATAGTCGCGCAGATAGCCCTCATGCTCCACAAGGAAGAATTCCTTGCTGCCCAGGGCGACCCATGCGCCGATGCCTTCATATACGGCATACACGTTGAGGGGCTGGTCGTACTTCTCTGCGTAAGAGATGTCTTTCTTCAGGTCCTCCAGCTGTCTGTTGACCTGAGAGCTGCACCAGGAATCGTTGGGATCATCATAACTGGAAAAGAAGCAGCTTCTCTTATAGATCCAGCCGTCCAGCAGCTTGGCGGCCTCGCCGGACTGTTCTCTCAACTTGATAAGCAGCTGCCTGCCGGTCTCCTGATGCCAGGCCAGATCCTTGCTCTGCCAGAAAGCGGCATAGGTCTCATAGTCCGCAAAGCGGGCGGTGGCGATGATAGTTCTCTTTTCGGCCATAGCGGGCACCTCCGGCAGAATTTTTCGTAACTGAATGGAAAAAATAGAAAGGTTATTATTTCTTTTTGGGTATAATTTGGGGGGAAAATATGCAGCCGATCTGTGGGCCGCGATACGATAGTCCTGTACTCTTGTACATATACTAACATATATGGGCATATATGTCAATACGTAAAGTACAAAAATGTTAAAAATTTTTGGTGCATAACCGGAGGTTCCATTTTGGGGGAAAAGGATGTATATTATGTCCAGTAAAAAAACTAACAGAAGTGCGCGGGGATTGGTGGAAGCCGTGGAGGAAAATGGAATGCCGAAGGTGTGCAGAAAATATGACCGCGTAGATTTTTCGGGGCTGCTGACCGAGCTGCAGACTCCACAGAAAGAGACGGCGGTACAAAGCGCCTGCGATGGGGCGGAAACAAAACCGGAGCGGCAAACTGAAAAAGAGAACGAAAAAAGAGCTCATCTGATGATGAGCTCTTTTCACTGCGCCGAACATCCTATTGGAACGCTTGCACCGTGCGGGACTTCTATTGCGTGATTGCCGGCAGAATTTGGACCATTAACCGTGGCGCCATAAATGATCTGCGCTCAGAGTGGCAGGGCACTCACAAACCTCACCGGCTCCAATTGCCGGGAGGAATGATTTTCCGTGATTATAGCTATTCGATTGTCGGATGTCAAGAGAGGAGATTAAAGCGACCAGTCTATGGGTGGTACACCGTGATCCTCCAGAAAAGCATTGGCTTTGGAAAACGGCTTTGTGCCGAAGAAGCCGCCTCTGTTGGCGGATAGGGGGCTGGGATGATTGCCGAGGATCTTGGTCTTCCCTGCCCCCTTCCCTACTTTTGCCCCGACCTTCTGCGCGTTGGCACCCCAGAGGATGTACACGATGGGCTGCGGGAGATGTTCACAGGCGTCCAGAATAGCGCCGGTGAATACGTCCCAGCCCCAGCCGACACAGCTGTTGGGTTGACCTTCAAAGACCGAGAGGCTGGCATTGAGAAGCAATACGCCCTGCTGCGCCCATTTGGTCAGGTCGCCGGAGGCGGGAATCTCGCTGCCGATGTCGCTGTGGAGTTCCTTGAATATGTTGCGAAGCGACGGGGGGAGTTTTTGGCCTGGATTTACTGAGAAGGATAGGCCGTTGGCCTGGCCTGGCCCATGATACGGGTCTTGTCCGAGGATGACTACACGCACATGCTCAGGAGGCGTCTTCTGCAGCGCAGCAAAAATCTGATCGCTGGGAGGATAGATAGGACCTCTCCCCTCTTTAACGGCCGTCAAGGCCGTGGCGTAAGCGTTCAGGGCTGCCTCGTAGGCAAACTCAGAGATGTATTGTTCCCAGCCGCCAAGGTCAGGCAAATTATGTGCAGGCATAAGCGCCTCCTTTCCTGATAGTAGAGATAAAGGAAGGGCGGTTTTAAGCCGCCCTTCCTTTATCGATTAGTGGCGGCGACGCTTACTGGTGACCAGAATGGCGCCGAGGCCAAGAGAGCCGGTGCCGCACAGGGCGTAGGCAAGGATGCCGAAGTCGCCGGTGGGGGAAGAGGTCTTCTTGGGCTGATCCGCGGTAGTGGTGGAGCTATTGTAATAGTAGCGGGGGGCGGAAGCGGTCTTGTACCAGCCCAGAGCCACAGGAGAAGTGCCGTGGATGGTGATCTCCAGACCGGCGTCCGTGGCCTTGACGGTGGGGGTCTCCACGCTGCCGACTTCGCCGTAAAGCGCGTCGGTGATGATGTGGGAGGCATAGAAGGCGTAGTCGTTCTTGTTGGTGCCCTCGGGATATGCCAGCAGAATGGTGACCTCGCCGTTCGCAGGCAGGTTGTCCGGGGTCAGGGGCATGTACTCGCCGCCGGCGCCGATCAATACGATAGTGACATCATAATACTTGATGTTACTGTCGGGCACGGAGTCCTTCTGCTTCAGGATGGAGTTGCGCAGCACGTCGCGGATCTTGTCCAGCGTGTTCAGCGTCTCAATGTTCTCCAGCGCGGAAGGAACGGAGGTCAGGTCGGTCTTGATCAGCTTGGTGTTGCCGCTGTCCTTGTTGTCCATGGGGATGGTCAGCATGGGAACGATGGCAATGACATCCTTATTGCAGACGTCGCAATGACCGGTCTTTTCGCCGGGCTCAGTGAACGTGGGGGCCTTCGTCTGGTGCCAATTGGACGCATTGTGGGCGCCGGTGGTGCCGTAGGGCTGACCGCAGACGGTGCAAATGGCCTTGGCGATGCAGGTGGCCTTGCCGCCCTTATGCGTCTCAAGAGCCTCGATGGTCTTGCCGCAGACGGAGCAGACCTTCCAATGACCGGTATCGTCGTGGCTGTAGTCGGCGCTGGGCGTGTGGGTGATCTCGCGGGTGTAGCCGCAGGTATTGCAGGTGGTATCACAGGAGTTATCGAATACGTGGGCTGCCAAAGCATTCTTGCCGGCGCCGCAGGCGGTGCAGGCGTGCCAGTGGTTATCAGCGTCCATAGACCACTCGGTCTTGAAGCCAACGTGGTTATTGGGGTCCTTGGGCAGCTGGCAGGTGTCAGCGGAGGCCAGCTCCGTGCGGTCAGCGTCAGTATCATAGACCTTGCCGCAGCTGCACTGCCAGTAGGCCCTATTGCCGGCATCCTGGCAGGTAGGCGTCTTGGTGGGGACAAAGGTCAGCGCGTGGGAAGTGCGGATAGGCTTGCCGGGAGTAACGACCTGGTCGCAGGCCAGGCAGTACACGTCGCCGGTATAACCGTCTGCCTTACAGCTGGGGGCGATCTGATCGCGCAGCTCCGTTTCGCCAACGTGATTCGTGGAATCCTTGTCGAGAGTCAGGTCGGACAGTTCCTTGGTGCCGGCCTTGTCCTCAAAGTCCTTCTCGCAGCGGGAGCAATGCCAGTGGGCCATGACACCAAAGTCCTTGCAGGTGGCGGGGACTTCCGCTACCAGGGAGGTGATGTGGCCGGCAGGAACATTCTGGCCGTCCGCGATCTTCGCGTTGCAGCTATCGCAGTAGATGTCGCCGGTGAAGCCGGGCTGGTCGCAGCCGGGGTCAGCGGCGTTTTCCTTATGGGTGCCGCCCACATGGTTGTTGGGATCCTTGGCGAGGGTCAGATCGGAAAGCTCTGTAGCGCCGGCTTCGTCTTTGAAATCCTTGTCACACACGGAGCAGTGCCAGTGTTCAGCGGTGCCGGTGTCCTTGCAGGTGGCGGGGACGGCATCTACATGGTTCATGGTGTGACCGGCAGGGAGAACGGTTCCGGACTTCAGCTTGGCATCACAGCCAAGGCAGTAGGTGTCGCCGGTGTTGCCGGGGGTGGTGCAGGTGGCGGGAGCCTCGTTCTTGATGGTGGTGCCGCCAGCGTGATTGGCGGGGTCCTTCGCGGTGGTCAGGTCGGTCAGGACGGTGTCGCCGGTCTTCTCGGCGAAGTCCTTATTACAGGTGGTGCAGTGCCAGTGTTCCTTGGTACCGAAATCCTTGCAGGTGCCGGGAACGGCAGCTACATGCTCCATGGTGTGGGTCTTGGGGATGACGGTGCCGGTGGACAGCTTCTGATTGCAGCCAAGGCAGTAGGTGTCGCCGGTATAGCCGGTCTTCTCGCAGGACGCCTCTGTGTTGTCGCGGACCTCGGTGCCGCCTACATGATTGGTGGAGTCGATCTGAGTCTCAATGGTGTTCAGTTCCCGCGCGCCTTCGGCGTCTGCATAGTTCTTACCACACTTGTCGCAGTTCCAGTGCTCCACGGTGCCGGTTTCGTGGCAGTTTGCCGCTACGGCGTCCACGTGGGTCAAATTGTGAACGTGGGTATAATCGCCTTCAATCCGAAGGTGGAACTCGCGGCCGAGGTAAGAATAGCTGTATCCTACATTGCCGGTAATGCCCATTTTGTTCACGATGCTTTGAATATTGTTTTCGATCCACGTCTTGAAAGCGTCCGTGTCGCCGGTGATATACACGCGGGCAAACAGGTCATTCCTATCCAGCAGGGCGCAGATGGTATCCAGGTCACCGGCTGCCAAATCGCCGCCGTAGATCGTGAAATAGTTGGCAGCGGTTGCGGTACAGGTGGGGAGGTCGTAGACCTGCTCGGCAATGGTGTGGTCCTCCTCCAGCCGCTCGGTGGTCACGTTGAAGTAGGCGTAGAAGTTATCGTTGCCCTGGTCGTCCCAAGTCAGGTCCACATAGTAATACTCGCCGTCGATCTTTACCAGGTTCCAGGCGTGGGCCTCGCCCTTGCTCTCGCCGGTGACTACGTAGGAAGGGATGCCGGCCTGCATCAGCAGGTACTGGAAGGCGCGGGCGTAGCCCTCACAGACGGCCTTGCCCTCGACCAGGGCGCCATAGGCGTCATGGGCGTAAGTGGCTTCCAGCGTGTAAGCTACTCTGTCTGCCAGATAGTCGTGAAGATACAGTTCGATCTCGAACTCGGACATGTCCTCTGTGATACCGGACAGAGCGAGCTCAACGGTGGTGTTGAAAGCATTCTTGGCGCTGATCAGCTGGTCGCCGGTCATGGTATAGATGGGCTCGATGCTCATAACGGTACCGCCGTTCGTGTGGACCGTGTACTGCTTACCGAGCCAGAAGTGCTGGGGGTAGTCGTTGCGGTATACCTCCAAGACGGCGTCGAGTTCTTTCGATGTGATGGAGTGGCCGGAGTTGTCCTGGAAGCTGATGGTCTCAGCGCTCTCCTCCACGCCGGCCTTCAGGATGTCATAGGCCCACTGCAGGTTTGCACCATTCTCCAACTGGGAAATGGCGGTGGAGCCGTATCGCTCGGAGGTGGGCGCAGCAAGCGCCGCGGTGGGGATGAGGGACAGCATCATGACCAGGGAGATCAGGAGCGCTGCCAGTCTCTTTGCCTTGATAGTCTTCATGGGTGTCTCCTTTCAAAATTGTATATTGCGAAAATACGCGCAGTTAAGATCGCTGAAATATCCTCCCTTCTATTTAGACCAGTCTTGGAAATTCAATGCTTTGAGGTCGGGCTTGGAAGATGCAATGGAAGCTATGTACGGGTGTCCATCTATCTCACAGGTGTTGCCGAAGACACACTGCATGCCTTCAGTAACACCGAACAGACGGCAGATGACAGGACGCACCTCGTAGATGAGACAGCGTTTCATCTTATCGTCACGGAAGGGGCAGGTGATATGGCCGGTGTGCTGGGACGCATAGCGTCTGGAAAAGGGGTGGGATTCAAGATAAGAGCGGATGGATGTCAGCTCATCATTAGTGACGGGGATAACACCGCAGCATTTGCCACAGTTGCGGCAATTGGTGTGTGCGGGGATCTGGGATGGGTTCGCTGCTTTCATGTTTGGTTCCTCCCCTGCTCCAGCTTTTGGAGGCGGTCTGCAGGGTGGACGGGCTGATCCTTGAACAGTCCGTAGAACTGCTCTTTCGGGATGGCCAGCACATACGGGGAATACTCGCCGGAGCGGACGATACGAATGGCTTCCTCCGGAGGGATACGGTTGCTGTTGAACAGGATCGTCTCTACGGAGAGCAGATAGTCTCCGATGTAGTGCTCCACGTCGTCCAGCATCATGACGTGAGACAGCGGATCAGGATTGGAAAACTTCTTCCTTTTGGGTTCGGCATGAGCCGTTTTCAGGATGGATTCCATGGGCGCCCCCTTAGTTGCTGTCGGGGCCAGACAGATATCCATACAGGCTCTTGTCGCCGGCATCCCAGAGGTCATAATACTTGCCATCCTTCAGGCCTACAAGATGGTGAGCGATCTCCAAGACGTATACGCCGGTCTTGTGGCTGGCGGCGAAGTTGGCTACCGTGGGGCGCTTACTGCCTTTCTTGTTGCTGATGCCGGTGCGGATAAAGCCGAAGGTGCTAAGATAGGCACGGACACATTCGCGGTCAGTGGGCATACGCTTGAGTTCGAATCCGATGTCGCACAGGGCCCGATATACTTCGTCCCAGCTTTTGCCGGTGGCGACACAACAGGCCCGGACGGTGCAGTCCCCTACTTCGTGTTTCATGGGGTTGGGGTTGAAATAAACGTTTCTGGTTTTGGTCACGGTACCAACCTCCTTGAAGTTTCTACCTTATATTATCATATATTGCTATATATGTCAATACCAAAAGTACAGAAAAATCAAAAAACTTCCCCGATAGGTTAGACCCATCGGGGAACTAAAAACTAATAATTTTCTAAATGTCAGAAAGCACGCCGGTGGCGGCAGCGCGGGCTTCGCGGATATTCTTCATCTTGCCGATGAACACGATCTTATAGTCGTTCATATCCAGCGCGTTGCACATCATGTAATCGGTTAGACTGGTGAAATAGCCGCCGCCGTCCAGGTGGGCTCCGTCGATGATGAAGTCGTCGATGTCCTGATTCTCGATGTTCTCTACCGGGTCGAAGGCACAGGGCAGCGAACTGTTCTCCGGAGGGTTGCAGCCGGGCCACCCATTCCCTGCCGGACGATCTCGGCGGCAGACGTCGCACAGCTCACTGCGGTCGGGATACAGAGGCCAGATGAACACCAACCCGTCTGCATCCAGCTCCAGGATGCTCTCCGCATACTGAATAGGGCTGTCTGTATGCTCGGCAGGGTCCTTGCGTATAATGCGCCAATATTCCTTCGTTCGCAACATGGCTGATGCTCCTTTCCTATTTCTTCTTGTTGTCGTTCAGGAATTCGATCTTGTACTGCGGCCACTTGCCGCTGAAATCGGCGTGAACAGTGCAGTTGAACTTCTTACCGGATTTCTGAGAAGTGCAGTCCTTCAGGTTGACCTTGCCCTTGGTCAGCAGGGACTTCACGATGGCTGCCGTAGGCTTACGACCAATACCGGCGAAGAAACGGTCGTCCTTGAAAATAGCCCAGCGGCATTCCTTATTACTGCAGCCGAACAGCTTCTCACGCTCTACCACGGGGCTGCCGCATTTCGGGCATGCGCCGATGGAAAGATCCTCTGCGTCCGCCAGCTCCAGGTTGAGGTTCACATACTCTCCGCTCAGATCCGGCGTGATCGTGCAGTTGAAATGGTTGCCGGTCTTAGCGGATGTGCAGTCCTTCAGCAGGAATTTATCGCCCTTCAAAATCTGTTTGGCTATGCTCTTGTTCAGCTTCTTCCCAATGCTCGCCAAGAGCCGGTTATCCTTCCAGAGGGCGAACTTGCACTCCTTATTGCTGCAGCTGAAGGACTTATCCCGCTCTATGACGTCGGAGCCGCACTTGGGGCACTTGCCTACTACCTCCGGGCCGGCGCCCTTGGGCATGTCCGAGGCGTCTATCGTTACCCCGGTGGCTGCTGTGAAGCTCTGGCGGATCTCCTGGAAGGCGAACGTGACACTGTCTTCAATGCTCAATTCGCCACGGTACACGCGCTTGAGGGCTTTGCCCAGCTCGGCCGTCTTTTCCTTATCCATATTGATATGCAGCTTACGAATGGACTCAATAAGAAATTCGCCGCCCGGCAGGATGGTGTACACGTTATTCTTCAGGGAGATGTAGCCGGTGTGGATCGCAGTCTCAATAATACCGGTGCGGGTAGCTTCCGTGCCCAGCTCCACACCTTCAAAGATGGCGGCATACTCTTCATCGTCCGCAGCGGGGTTCTCCTCTGCAGGCTCCTGCTCTACATTGTCGTCCACATATTCCTCACTGTCGGCCAGAGAGGCCTTCTCTTTACGGAAAGGGTTCTTCAGGTATTTGTTCAGACTGTCCACCGTATAGTGGGCGGGCGGCTTGGTCTCACGGTCTACGGACTTGAAATCGATGTTTACTGTATCACCAACGGACAGAGAAGGCAAGACCTTATCCGATTTTCCGTTGTCATCGTACTGCATCCAGCCCTTGGAGAGGAAAACATCGCCCTTGAGCTTGAATGTCTCCATGTCCCCCACCTGGATCTCGATGGTGGTGCGGTCCACCATGCAGTCCTCAGAGCAGAAGACGGCAAGGAAGCGATTGAAAATGGTGCTGTAGACCTTCCACTCGTTCTCCTTCAGGTCCTCTTTCTTGGCAATTTTGTTGGTGGGAGTCAGGGCGCTGTGGCTCTCGATCTTCTTATCGTCGTAGATGCTGCCCTTATGGTCTTTGGGGCAAACCTTGTAACCGTAGTCCTTCAGCTTAGCGAGGATGGCGTTGATGCTCTCGCGCTGGGTGGTGGCAAGGTATTCGGAGTTGGTACGAGGATACGAAACGTAGCCAGCCTCATACAGGCTTTGCACGATGGCCAGGCTCTCCTTCGGGGACATCTTGAATTTCTTGCCCAACACGCCCTGCAGCTTGGACAGAGAATAGAGCTTGCCGGCCTGGATGGACTTCTTCTCCTTCTTGATGTCCTTGACCACGGCGCCGGCACTGTTATAAGTGCCGCACAGGGCGTTGGCGCGTTCGCGCTCCTCCGGCTCGAAGGTGCGCTTGCTGTTGAGCTCAATGACCTCGCCGTTGGTCTCTTCCCTACTGGTGATGCCCAGGTACTTATGAGGAACGAAGTTGCGGATCTCCATGTCCCTGTCGTAAATAGCCTTTACAATAGGGACAATGACGCGGCCGACACGAAGCAGGGTGCCGCTTTTCAGCGTAGCAAGGCGTGTGAGGTTGATGCCGTACAGCCAGTCGATGTAGGTGCGGGCATAGCCCTCGTTGGCCAGGTTATCATAGTTCTCATCCCGCTTGAGGGCGCGGAGCTCGTCACGGATAGTATCCGATGTCTGATCCGGCATCCAGAGGCGCCATACGGGCTTTGTATTACCCGCCTGCTGCAGAATAATACGGACGATGATCTCACCCTCTCTGTCTGCGTCTCCGGCATTGATTATGCCGTCTACATCACTGCGGGCGCATAGCTTCTTAATGGTCTCAAACTGCTTCCGGACGCCGGCGTCCACCTTGTGGGTCTTGGCGTCTTTGCGGAGGCCGAAACGGAATTCGCGGGGACGGAACGGCAGTCCTTCCAGTGTCCACGCGGGTTTTTCATCCTCGGCCGCAGCGGAAGAATACTCCTCCAGGTCCAGAAGGCCGAACAGATGGCCAAAACCATAAGTAACGATATAGTCAGCGCTTTCAAAATAGCCATCTTTCTTCGTGAACTTGCTCTTTCCAATGGCATCTATAATGTTGCGGGCTAAGCTGGGTTTTTCTGCGATGATAAGCTTCATGGTAAACCTCCTTCTGAGAAGATGGTAATTTCTGTTGACATTATACCCCTTTAGAAATAATATTGCAACGGCTGTTTTTCGAAAGAAACAAAAAATCCGATTAACATACTTCCTCAAAAATGGTTTTGTACACGCATTTAGATGAACTACCCCTCCGCTTTAGCGGAGGGGTAGTTCGTTTCGCTCCGGCACGGGGAGCGATGGTTACCATGGCATCGCCTTCGCTGATCAGCCTATTTCAACTCGCGCTCCCGCGTGAGGAGCGATGTATGATGCCATCAATTTTCTTATAAAAGTAAACGGACGTAAAGGATAACGGTATTTTCCCTTGCTTTTCTCGATTTGTCCATATATAATGCCACTTACAGGAACCCCTCGCGCTTCTGCAAACAATATGTTATGTGGCTTGTGGGGGGTATTTTTCTTTCGCGGTAAAGTAAGCGAATTGGTCTTTATAGGAGAAACAAATATGTCGATCAATGAACGCATTAGCTTCTTCCGGAAGCTGCGGGGCTTAACGCGAAGAAGGCTTGGAACGAAAGTGGGCTTCCCTGAAAAATCGGCAGAAACACGAATAGCGCAATATGAGCTTGAGATACGAACTCCGAGACCGGAGCTGACGGAGGCGTTTGCTGCGGCGCTGGATATTTCGCCGCAGGCTCTGACGGTGCCGGATATTGATTCTATTACCGGGATAGCACATACATTCTTTGCGCTGGAGGACATCTACGGACTGACCGTAGAACGGGATAACGGACGGGTATGCCTGCGACCCAATATTCTCAAAAACCTGAGAGCTGTGGAGATGAACCGATTCCTCGGCGAATGGTGCAGAATGGCCGACAAACTCAAAAACGGCGAAATAAGCCAGGAAGATTACGACCAATGGCGCTATAACTATGCCGGGCTTACTATCCATGAGGATGAGGAAACGGGATATGGCGACGTGTAAGTATATAGCATAGCACGGTAAAAATAAAGTGAAAACAAAAATACCACCCGATAAGGGTGGTATTTTTAGTATTTGCAGCGCTAAAAAAGCGGTGTTTTTGTTTAGAGCTTTTGCAGCTCCGACAAAAAAGCCGCGGCAGCTGCTCTGACCTTGCGCAGGGCTTTCTCCTCTGCCTTAGAAATAAGGCCGTCGTCCTGCATGGCGGCGATCTGGCAGGCCTGCTCGAAGCCCTGTACCGTGACGATCATATTCTTGATCTGCATCTCAAGGAAACTGTTGACCATGTGAACCTCCTATTTCTTCAAAGAAAATGTCCTGTAAACCGTGCCAGTGTCTTCAAAGCCCCAGCTTTCCGTTACCTCTACATCAATATCGGACATATCCTCAATGTAGAAGGCGGTCTGAGCCTTAATGGTGGCGCCGGGACGAACACTTTTCAATGCAGCTTCATCATCGTAATTTTCTGAATATACAAAAGCGGGTTCCATGGAAATGCCGTTTTGAAAAACATTCACGTCCACGGACGCATTCGGGGATGTGGTCTCATCGCCGTTGTTGGTCCATGTGTAGCTGATGATGACAGCCATTTCATCGTAGTCTTTTATAACCTTGGCGTCATTCAGCACAATGTGGTAGTCCCCTACATCGCCCTCTTTCTCCTGGGTAAGAGCGGCTTCCTTTGCGAGAGACGGGATGTCTTCACCAGTGAGCGTGTCTTCTACAAATTCGCCGGTGAGTAGGCCGCCTAAGATAGCATCATAGAAGTCGTTGGATGGTTCTGTCTCCCATTGGTCACCAATATAGGACATATCAACTTTGACCGTACTGGAAACCATCTGTACGTCCTCTTTCTCTATCTCCTTGGAGATGTGAGCTAAAAACATCTGACTGTATTCCTTATCCGTCATATCCTTGCCGTTCTCAGATGTGGCTTTATCCAAAGCTTCGGCAAGATAGCCGGTGAGGGCTTTTTCCAAAACGGCATCCATATCCACGTTGGAGATCTTCACCTCCGCGGTGGCCTTGTCGCCGTCTTCCTTGACGGAAAGGATCTCATAGGAGAGCTTGGATAAAAGAAGATCCGCCACATCATCGTCGGTAAGTTCTATTTCTCCTACAGCATCTCTGGCGGCGTCCGAGTCCTCCAAGAAGGAGCCGGAACGAACATCCTTCAGATATTTTCCCAGGGCTCCTTTAGCGGTTGGGCGGCCACATCCGGTAAGTACAAATGCGATGGAACAACAAAGTATCAACACAATAACCTTTTTCATGATGGAAAACCTCCCGGGGAACCAGTTTTGTCGAACTTGAAAAAAATCAGGGGTTGCAGCGTTTGCAGGGTGCATACCCGGCATCTACCGCGGCGCTGCGGCTGTCAAAATAGATGCGGTTACTTTCTTTGGGCAGAGAACTGCAGCTGGTACGGTGAAACTTCAGGCTGTTGAGGTTGCCAATATAGGTGCCGCCATGGTCAACGCTCTCCTGACCGCTGCCGTCCGCTACGGTGGGGTTGACCTGCTCCTCATTGGCCTGCTTCTGTGTCTCAAAATGCACGATCTTGCCGTCTGAAGTACAGAAGATGTCGCCCTGCAGGTCGGTACGGAATACCTCAACACCGGCGTCTCTGAGCTTGCTCAAGGTGTCATCGTCCGGGTGGCCGTAACTATTGCCGGCGCCCACGGATATGACTGCGTACTGCGGCGAGACGGCACGAAGGAACGGATAGCAGGTGGATGTGTCGCTCCCATGATGGCCCAACTTCAATACGGTGGCGGAGAGATTTGCACCGGAATCCAATACAGTATGTTCTGCGTCGTACTCGGCGTCTCCGGTGAACAGAAAAGATGTCTCGCCGTAGGTCACCTTCAATATGATGGAGGTGTCATTGGTGTCTTCCCCACCGTTCAGGCCGAGGATCTGCACGACGGCAGAACCAAGCGTATACGTGCTGCCGATGGACGGGACGGTAAGACCACTCCCCTGCTCCTCCGCCTTTGCCTTGAAGGTGTTGAAAACTTTGCTGTCATATTCTGTGACGGGACTGAGAGTCAGATCTACGGACGCAGTTTGATAGGCACCGGGGAGGCCGCCTATGTGATCCTCATGGGCGTGGCTCCCGACCACTATATCAAGGTGGTCTATGCCGTTCTTCTGCAGCACGGAATAAATACGGCTGGAATCGGCGCGGTTGCCGCCGTCTATAAGCATATGGTGGTCATCACAGGAGATAAGGGCAGCATCTGCCTGACCGACGTCAATGAATTGGATCTGGAATGTGGAGCCTTCTGCAGGGGTGGATATGGGTGTGCCCGAGGGAACAGGTGTATCTTGCGGGACCTCTGCATCAGACAGGTCTTCTGTGGGGACGATGGGCATTTCTATGCCGGGGGTAATTTCGCTGGGGTCTGTCTCTTCGGACAGAGACTCTGTCCCTGAGCAAGCTGTTAAGCTGCCGAGGATAATGAGGGCGGTAAGGATGGCGAAGATTGATCTTAACTTCTTTTTCATATCAGGTGCCCTTCTTGTCATCCTTGGGCTGCCATTTGCTCCACCGCTCACAATCTCGGCAAGGCAGCTTAGCTATAGGAGTCTCTTTGTTGAGACAGTCCAGACAGCCGTGCCCGATATCAGGGTTGGAATTCGCCATTGGAACACCTCCATATAAGTGATTATGCCAACATTATACCCCAATGGAAATAATGACGCAAGAGGGAGTTTGCAAAAAGAGAGATAATTCGGAAAATCCGAATTATCTCCCCATAGAACAAAAATAGGCAGTAGCCGAGGAATCCTCGGCTACTGCCTAAAAATTGACGAAGGTCAATAGGAATAAACAATGCACGTTAGCTGCCATTCATAACGATACTGATTAACCAGCGGCCAGCTCAACTTTTGCCGTTTTGCCTGGAACTGTAATGCTGTTATCAATTTTGAATTTTTCTCCAGCACGGACAGAACCATATAACGAAGAAGTATCAATCAAAAAACCGTCCGAATCGTAACACTTCAAACTCAAAACTAATGAGTCTTCCTCCTCGACGACTCCCACAATTTCATAATCAAGCTCTAAATCGTTAAAAGTAGTAGCGCGAATGTTATTTACACTAAAACTCTCGATGTCAACAGTGCCCATACTTGTCTTATAAGTTTTTCCGCCTACATCATAAGTAAAATCCTTGCCCTTATAAGTAAATGTTTTGGTAGAGGATTCCAAAGACTCATCAAAACCAACAGAGGAAGCATCCTCTACATCAAAAACCAAGACATACTTTTGGTTGGCATTATTCTTTGCATGTAGTTCAAACTCAACTGGGGCGGAACTGATAAGAACATAAGCCGTTTGACAATCTTTTAAAGAATCACCTGGTTCGATCTGGAGCTTGCTGCTGTTTTTGCCATAAACAGAAGAATCAATTACTGCTGCAAACTCCAGCTTTGTACCATCCTGAAAAGCTTCCTGCTGGATAGCTACAGACGGATTGACAGATTCTTTGCCTTCATTAGAAAAGTCGTAATGGATCACAATGATAGGAGCGCCCTCATCGTCATTGTGAAAAGTGGCGTCATGAAATTTGACAGTAAATGATTCATCCTGCCCAAACAACTCGTTGGCTGTTCCGCTGTAACGAGCAATAAAGGAAAAAACAGTAAGGATCACAATAACGATCAAAAGAAAAATTTGTTTTCTCATAACAATTTACTCCTAATACATAAATTTTCAATCATAACACCGCAAGACGTTCATAATAGTCGTCTCTATATCCAGATAACGATCCCGGTCCATCCAGTCATCCTCTCCCCTGCTGACCTTATCCATGTGCTTGAAAACTTCGTCATAGCGGAGCTGGAAAGGATTGCTGTGTTCATCCGCAAACTTATCAAGCTGGGCTTCAAGTACGGCATCGCTGTCGGGATCAAGAGCAGTAGTCTGCTTGAGCCGCACAATAGGAGTCACGTCCTCACCGTTGAAACGGCGAAAAGCGGTATCAAACAGACGCTTCATGCCGTCAGTAAGGTAGGTCTCCTCGAAGAAGGCTGAGCCGCTGATTTTCCCATTGGTGAGGTTTGTGATGGAGATAACGTCATCGGTATAGTTGGACTGGAATATGGACTCGCGGGGCTTACAAAGTTCAAGAATAGTGTTCACAAAAAAATACGCGAAAAAAGCATCAAGGTCCGGCCCATGCGCCTTCTTCGCATCACTCCTTCCGTAAAAATTAGAAAAGAACGGATATTCTGATAACATTATACCGCAATCGAAAGCAAATGCAAGCATAATCTTTCCAAAAGGGTATAATAATAGGAAAATTTTTTCGCGGGTATTGAAATTCGAAAAATTCTGTATAAAATGGAGGCAGATTCTTGTGTGAGGAGGTGCGCCGAGATGGAACTGACATATAAATACCGCATCTATCCTACAAAGAAGCAGATGTCAGATGTACGGAATATCTGCGGCGCCGCACGGTTCCTCTATAACAAAATGCTGGAGGACAGAACACAGCATTACCGGGAGAAGCGCCAGTGGAAGAGACTCGACAGCAAACCGTTTATTGAGTTCTTTCCTTTCCTGGCGCAGACAGATCCGGGCGCATTAGCATGGACTGTCAATCGGCTGAATCGGGCGTACCAACATTTCTTCTTTGTAGAAAAGACGGAGATGGACCGGTACAGACCGGAATCCATAGCAAAGAATAAAATAGACAAGAAGTACGCCCTCCTGGATACGGATCTGGTCAGCTATCCGCAGTACAAGCGGAAAAAGAAAGCGAAGGAAAGCTACACGACCGTCCTAAAGAAGGTGGATGTGCAAAACAAACGCATCCTCCTCCCTGTTCTCGGACGGGTAAAAATAGCGTATCACCGGCAGGTACCCGAGGACGCACAACTCCTGGACTGCACCATTCTGAAGGCTAAGTCCGGGAAATACTTCGTCCTGCTGCGGCTGGAGTTGTCAGAGACTCCGAAAGTGGAGCTGCAGACGGCGCTGGGCATGGTTTTTGTACCGGGGGGTCCGGTGGGTGTACGATCAGACGGAGAGGCTGTCTGCATGCGGAGACAGACGCAGCGGCAGACGAAACGGATAAAGCAGGCATACAAGACTCTGTGCCGGCGCACATATGGAAGCCGGCGCTATGAAGAGCAGCGCAAGTATCTTGCGGCCCTATATGAAAAGAGAGCCAACCAACGACGGGATGATCTGCACAAGGCGGCGCGGCAGATAACCAATGCCGCGGATGCCCTGTATCTGCAGAAGCCGGACGTCCGGAAACGGGCGGCGCAGCAGGAAACTGCACGCGCCAGAGCCCGGATCTGGGATGAGTCGTGGTATACACTCTTTTCCTACGTGAGGTACACGGCTATGCTGGAAGGGAAGCATTTCTGGGGCGTACCGGAGAACTTCCCTACCTACCATTTCTGCTCTGCCTGCGGCGCCTTTAATAAGGAACCGGAGAAAGGAAAGTGGGTGTGCCCGGCGTGCGGGCTGCAGATGGATGACGCGGTCAACGCGGCCATGAACCTGCAGCACATGGCGGAGAAATACATTCGGGAGCTGAAAGAGCTCGAACAGAAAAAGAAGTAAAGTAAAAGTCTTAACCGCAGGGTATGCGGAGTTAGCCCGGGGTATCAGCGGCGAAGCTGCTTTGACCGGGAAGCCGGAGACGGCATGCCACGAAAAGAACATGATGAAAGAGAAAACACCGCACGGCTGTGCGGTGTTTTTCTATAAGCTGAAACTCAGCGATGATAATTCTGACATGTCTTGCCCTTCGTGGCAAAGGGAAGCTTCTCCCCTTCTGCTCTATTGATCTGATCACTCAGGCTCTGGCGCTTCTCCGCCTGGTGCGCCTGCAGGTTCTTATACCATGCCGTATCCCGCGCAGCGGCCTTGAATGCCTCCTCGTCCGTAATGAAGGTGGTCAGCAGCTTGTTGGTGCGGAATGAGGACTGCAGAGCCCCGGTGCCATTCTCACGCATGTAGGAGACGAGCTCCGGGTGGTTGGACAGGTACGCCGTCCAGAGACCGGTGTAGAAGCTCTTGGCCTCGGTATAGGGGAAAGACGTGCCCGTATAAGGGCAGATGAAATGGTCAAAAGGTGCGCCGTGGGGCACGGGCATATCGTTTATATCGCGCTTGGCACGCTCGAAGAAGCCATCTATGCTGTCTGTCCGCCCGTTGATACGAAGGATCGCGCCTTCATCCGAAAGCTTGATCTGCTCAGGGGACGGACCTCTCTTCACGGGTTCTTCGTAGGGGGCGCTGAAACGAATGACAGGCTGCTTCATGCCCTCCTCCAGCGTCCGCTTGAAATCCTCGTCCAGACCGCCGTTGCGGGCTGCGCGGGCGGCGAGAGACGCCTTCGTGATGTGCTCCTCCCTGTCACGCTTACCGCCCATGTTGGCCTTGTCTATGGTGCGCTTGATATCCTCGATCTGGGCGTCCGTGAGAACGGGCTGACCCACGCAGCGGAGTTGGATGGCGGCATCGAGCTTGCTGAAATATACCACGTCCGTAAGGTCGGGGGGCGAGACCTCGCAGTTGTCCGAAAAGGCTACGAGGTTGTAAATGGGGACGCCGGGGTGGTTCTTCAGGAGCGCTCTCAATGCATCACAGTGGGTCTTGTTCTGCATGAGAGGATTCAAGAAGGGCTTGGTCTTACGGCCGTTGGCGAAGGTGTGGGCCCACATAGGTTCGTCCTGACCGCCGTAGACCTCGCCGGTGTAGTTCTTCGTCTCCACTACAAATATGCCGTAAGGGGTAATGAGACCGTTGTCGATCTGGGCAGTCTGGTTCTTGCCGGGGATCATGATATCGCGGAAACGCTCGTTCTTGCCGAGGGCTTTGCCGGCACGGCGCAGGATCTTGTGGACCTCACGCTCGCCGAGAACACCCTTGAACTTGGCGCGAACGGCCGGGATAACAACGTGCTTGACCACTCGCTGGGCGATGTATGTACCGGCAACGACAATGCCTATCAGTGTGATGGGTTCCATGGGTCTCATTGCCTCCTTTCGGTGTATCATTCTTTAACCGAGGAAATGTCAAATTCCCGGGCCGTCTATACTTTTGCTCCGAGATGTGTTGATGTCGGGAATACTCGTTCTGGCAGCAGCACCTTGCATCAAGGACGCGAGAAGTGAAGTATCTGGTACTTGCCGAACGGAGTATTGCGGAGATCTGCTCAGCCGCTGTGCTAATTGGTTCTGCCTGTCGGAAACGAAATTTGTTACGGCGGCGGTATCATATTGAAGAGGAATGCTTTTGGCAATTTCTTCGATTTTTGTCTTGGATAGAAGCGGTTGACAAAATGGAATCTCCTGTTCTTCAATAAAAGTGCAGAAATCCAACATCAGCATATCGGTGGTGGAGTGTGACGCGAAAGGTGCGGCGTCCTTTGAAAACATAGCGATGTTATGATCAAATAAAGGTGCAAACTGAAGCACTTCACCGGTTTGTGCTGAACGCAGAAAGCCGTAATTGTTTTCGTGCCGGTCTACGTTGAAACACAAAGCGTCTAAATACAGCATGTCAACGTAACTTGCCGCAAATTCAGGTGAAATGTTCTTGAAGATATTGTAGTTAAGCTCATAGTCATCATAAGCGCCGCCAATAAGTCCAGAAGCGTGGTCTAAGTTGACGGAAGCGTCATCTGTAATGTCTTTAGAACGAATGTATTTCCCGTCCTCAGCCAATTCATAGTGCGCCATAGACATGTTTAACACACGACCGATCTGCTCAATAAACAGTTCGGCATAGAATCCATCAATATCCCCAGCCTTATAAAGCCACCAAGAACCGCCTTCTCTTCTCCAACACTTCTCAAAACTACCGGTATTGGTGAATTCAGGAGAATGATGCGCTTCCTTCCACCGACCATCCGAAAAAGACTGGAGCGAACCAAAGAGAGCCGTATCTGCAAGGGGGTTATACTTGAAACGGATTTGCTCATAAGTCAGAGTCTCTCCGTCCCGCTTGATCCAAAAGTTGTCTGTAATCGTAGCAGCGTGGATGGCCATAGAAACATCAGGGTCTTCGGCGCCAGAAAGGCGAACCATGCGCTTGAGAAGACGAGAATGTGTACGATGACGGTCTACAGCGCGATTCTCAAGCCAACCATACAGGTCGTTGCATCGCTGCAGATAGAAAGGCAGCCTTGCGTTGTCGGTATCAACCAGAAGCCCATTTTCTATGCGGGCGACGGGCTTGCCTCCACTCATGAGGTAGCCGTCCATTTCATAACGCATAACAATACTTCCCCCCTTATTTGATAACCGGGACAAAAGAAACCTGCAGACGCATATCCATACCCTCCGCAATGCGAATGAGTGTCTTCAAAGACGGGTTGCCCTCGCAGGACTCCAGACGGCTGATGTCGGACTGGGCTACGCCCGTCAGCTTGGAAAGCTCCTGCTGCGTCAGGTTCCTTTCAATTCGGGCGCCGACAACAGCCTTGGCGAGATCCACAAACGGTTGCAGCTGCTCGGCATACGCACGGAATTCGGGATCCTGCATCTGCTTCTTCCTATAATCAGACAAATTCATGTTCATTCCTCCTTTATAGGTTATAGCCTATATCTGCTATCTTTAGTTTATAGGTTTTATCCCATAATGTCAAGAGGAAATTGGGAAAAATCTGAAAATTTAACGGTCCTTGTCGATGGCCACAGATTCACGGGAGAGCGCGGGGCTGCGCCGGGCGTCTGCGGAGGACACAATGTCGTCCAGCCTCGGGCGCCACTGGGGGCCGGAGGTGGTACGGGAGCTTTTTTGTGCGCTCTCCAGCTCCTGTTTGCGGGATAAATAGTCCGCACGGTACTTCTTCGCCAGTTCGAATTCGGACATGGGCATTTTCTGCGTCTTCTTAACGAAGCCGTTGGTCAGCACGATCTTACGGTTTTCATCGAAGAAGAACATAATGCGCGTAATGTCCGTCCGGGTCTGCGCACGAAGCTCGAAAATGCCCTCATCCACAAATTTGCTGTAGTCTCCGCGGGGATGATTGCCGTAAAGCTCCAGCATATCGAGCTTGTTCATCATCTTGAAGCGCATGACCTTGTTGAGGCTGTCCAGAAAATCGCCGACCGGACACTCACCGTTGGCGCGCTGATAAAATACGATCTCAAAGTCATTCATGGCGGTTTCTCCTAAACGGTAGATGTTCTGCCTCTAAAGGTTATATACGCCCAAATCGTTGGTTTCCCCAAAAATATTTCTGTGTTGAGAAAAAGAGAGCAGGGTCTCCCCTGCTCTCTTGAATTTGGATGTTCAACGACCATCGTCCCGATGTTTTGAAGAAGATAATTCGTCATGGACGCCCTTGTCTGCCTGAGAAGCAGCATTCTGGATGCGCTGAGCCAGCGTAGGCTTGATGGAGCCGACATCCGACTTCAGCGCAAGCTTCCACTCAAACGCATTCTCATCCACATATGACCAATTATGCTCCTCGCAGAACTTTTCGCAGTCTGCCGGTGTGCCGCAGAAAAACTCTTTCTTGACGCTGCCGGACATGAGGTAGACCTCATCCATGTTGATACCGGGATTGTCGTCGCAGGCACTCATACAGGACTCTTCACGGTTGCCGGCAAACATATTGACGAGGCAGTGGTGGCGTCCGGCCAGCTGGGTCAGAAGCTCCGTGTCCGCCAGGACTTCCGCCTTGGTGATCCGACGGTCTGCGAAATACTGGTCACTCTGCTGCTCCAGGTACTGCCGGATATCCGACAGGGCCTGTTCTTCAGTAAGGACTTCGTTGGTACGCTCCTCCATTGAAATGCCGCGCTCGCTTAAAAAATCTTCGATACACGCATCCATGCTGTCGTTGTCCAGACAGACATCGAACAGCCTTTCGGCAAGCATAGAAATAAGATCCGGGTCGAGGGTGTCAGGAGCGATGTCAAAGTTCTCGCGCAGGCGGTACGGGACTTCCTCCATGCAGAACTTACCCAGCGCCGTTTCAGCGAAGCTCCAATGAACTTCCTCTTTGGGAGGGTATGCCTCGATCAGAGCCTTCTCGGCGAAAGAATCAATGTCCTCCACATAATCCGGTGCGGGCTCTCCGGCTTTCACCTGGGCATTGTAGTCGATATCCTTATGAGACGCCTCGAAGGATTCCGCCAGCGCCACGATGTGATCTGTCAGCTCCGCGTGATCCTCCACGGAGATTTTGCCGTCCGCTATCAGCTTGCCGGCCATGAGGGAAATGTTGACGATGTTCTCGTTGATGTAGTTTCTATTGGCGTCCATGGTAATTCTCCCTTCAGATCAGAAGTTTTGTTTCAGCGCTCGGCTTCCTTGCCGGACCGGGGGTTCTGCTTGATACCAGTGCGCTGGCTGGCGCCGGAGATCTGGCTGTCCAGAGGCTTGCTGCGGGCGCGGTTGGCGGGAAGCGCACACTTGTCAGGGTTGTTCTTTACCCATGTATCCAGCTTCTCCGGCGTGGTAATATCCGTGCCGTGACGCTGCAGGTAGCCGATAATGAAGTCACGGTGCTCGCCGCAGAAGTTGTTGGGGAGATGGTCAAGACAGAAACCGTTCATATAGACCAGCGTCTCCACCAAATCGTTCTGGGCGCTGGTAGTAATAGTGCCGTAGTCACCGTGAAAATGATGCTGCACGATACCGTCCAGACCGTTGCCGTTATGGACGTCCTTTACCATGGCCACGCTGCCGCGCTCATACGGCATACAAGAACGCTGAAGGGTGCTTGCATTCTCCGGGGTAAAGCTGGTGATACGGAGCTTCTCCATCTTATCAATGGCTTCAATGATACCCTCAATGTCAATGGGCTTGTCTGCCTTTTGACCAAACACCTCGCTGCTCTGTGAATTCGCTTCAATAAAAGATACCAGCTTTGCGGGGACCTCCTCCAGCTTGCAGTAACACTCCCAGCGGTTGGTAAAATTCCTGCTGTCGCCGAATGTCACCTGGTAACCGTAGCTATACGGGGAGATTTCGCCGTGCCGGATATTCAAAGCACCGTTGACAATGCCCTGCATGAGCTTGTCAGCCAGCTCCTCACGGGTCAGGCCACCGCGGCGGGCAGTGGCGACACGCTCAGACTCCGCCGCTTTCTCGCAGGCTTCCACCTTTTTGCGGAGGTCGCCGAAGTCCAGCTCCACCTCGCCCTCAAAAATGGCCTGGGCAATGTCCTCAGCGCGGGCATAGTCGCCTGTCACCTCGGGGCCCAGAAGGTCGTAGCGGATGCCCTCGTTCAGGAGGGTGCAAAGGTCTCGCTTGGTCATAAACTCATTCATGAGAAAGTCTCCTTTCAAAAGGTCGGTGAGATAGGTGTGCTCATCTGTTATCCGCAGCTTGCGGCAGGGGTACGCTTCTACGGCATGGATCATGGCGTCAAAGTTCTCATCCATGTAAGAGAGGAAGCTGCCATTGTCGCCGCGGGCGCGGTAACGCCGGAGATATTCGTCCTTCAATGATATATCCGGGTATACGAGAAGAAGGTTTTCATTAGGGATGCGCGGCAGAAGGCTTACATGACAGTTCAGCAGAACGTAGGTGCTGCCGGCGTTCTCAATGTAATTGAAATAGTTGTCCGGATACTCCGGGTTCGGGACGGTACGGGCCTGCACGGCGGCAGCATGAAGCATCTGGGGCGTTGCCCCTATGAACTGATACAGCCGGCTGTCCGCGTCCAAAACGTCCGGAACGGACTGGGGAACGGTTGATTTCCCGGTGCCGGGAAAACACCAGATGTAATACTGATCCATCTTTCTGTGCCTCCTCCCTGTTCATTACTTGAAAATTTCTGCCGTTCTCTGGTGGGCGGAAGAAAGGTCGGCAGCGGAAACACGGCCGGAAGCGTCTGAAATGGCGCGGTCAAGCGGCTTGCGGAGCGGTTCGCCGGCCTCGGTGAAGAAAAACAGCTGCTTAGACGGTATGGGCTCCGTCACGTAGCATTCGTAGAGTACGGTGCGATCATAATGGACGTAAACGTCCTTCGGAAGAGACACCTTTATGACGGCGAGCTCCGCGTCCGGACCGTATGCGTCCTCGAACCACTCGCCCAACCAATTGGACAGGGCGTTGTCCATATCATCCCTCGTGGGAAACAGATAAATGGCCGGTGTTTCCTCGCCCTGGGCGCCGGAGCGCTCCCCTATCTGTGGTACAAGACCATGCTCCATGATGTTCTGCACGTTCTCCATGGGCGTCACGTGGAAGAACCAGCGGGATTTATCCTTCGGAGGTACCTGAAGCAGCTCCGTATGACTATACTGCGTTGTGACGCCCTCCGGGAGGACCTGCTGAAGGCCTCGTTGAGAGATATAGAACATGGCTATGTTCACATTGCTGCGAACGCCTTCCGATGTAATACCAAAGGCGTCTCCCACCTCTTTCAGTGTGGCGCCCTGGGAGCGCAGCTCCAGCATGCGGAGCTGACGCTCGGTTATTTTTCCGCTTCGGGAACCCATGTAATGAGACCTCCTCTTACTATTTCTTAACTCAAATCGTAACAACGTAAGTAAAAACATAAGAGGGTTCTTACGTTTTACGCTGCGCTCTTGTGTTACATACCACGGTTATAGCCGCCGCGGGGGAAAAGGGACATCTGGTCTGCCAGCTTGTCCTGCTCCGTCTGACGCTCATGGGCGTCCTGGATCTTGGCGTCCAAAGCCGGCTTCTTGGCGTGTTCACGCTTGCGGGCCATGTTCTTATACCAGTTGCTGGCCTTGACCACGGACACGTAGCGTTCTCGGTCGCCCTTGACATACGCGCCTACGACCTCCTCAACGCTGGATTCCAGACGGGTAAGGTTAAACTGGCCGGGCTCGCGGGGCAGATCTGCCGCGCTTTCCGGGTCTCTGTACTTATTAAAGCAGTTGGTGAATTCATCAAACTGCTCGGCGTACTCAACAAGCTCCGGGTTCTTGGCAAAGTATGTGATCCACAGTCCGCGGTACATCCACTGGGCTTCCTTGCCGGGCAGCTTATCGCCTGTAAAGGGGTCTACAATGTAGTCAAAGGGCTTACCCTTCCCCGCCTTCTTGCCGTCTGCGGTGCGCTTGGCGTCCTGGAACCACTCCTCAATGCTGCGCTCCCGGCCGTTGATGGTCACCTTAGCGAAAAGTGAGGAGAAGCGCCGGTCGCCGCGGATGGAGCATTCCAGGACCTTCTTTTCGGGCGCTGCCGTTTCAGGAGACATCTCCTTATGGAGATCTGCCGCCTCAATGGCCTCACTGGCGGCTTTTATGGCGTCCTGGAGCGCATTATCGGTGGAGGGGGCAGGGATGTCGGAAAGGGCATGAAAAGCGTCTGAGAGACGCATTCCGTGGCTGTTCTGGTGCTCTGCGTAGGATTCCATCACTTCCACGCCGTCATAGGCCACTTTCAGGGTACCTATGGCGACCTGAATGGCCTCCCTCTGGGCGTCTGTGGTAACCGGTGCGTTGGTCAGCGCCGCGATACGAGCAGTGAGCTTATCCCGAAGATCTGAAAGGCTCTCATCTTCTTCCCTGACAGGCTGCTGCTCAATCTGCTGGGCGGCGTCATAGACTTCCTCGAGAGCCTCACATGCATCTTGTAGGACTTCGCTCTGCTCACCGGATACGTCTTCCGAGAATGCAAGATTTCTCATATCCTGATAGGTATCCACAAGAGAGGTGCCCTTCTGCGCATGGAATGCGGCGAGAGCGGCAGTGGCCTCCGGGCCGTCATGGACGGCTTCCAGCGCGTCCACCGCCACATGAAGGGTTTCCCTCTGCGCTTCTGTTGTGACCTTTACGTTGTCCAGCGCCTCGATACGGGCACGGAGCGTGTTGTAGGTGGCGAGATCCTTCTCGATGAGGATGCTGTCGCGGTGCTCAAGGAGGGCGGCTTCGCCCAGCACGCCGGAACCGGCGAACTGGTCCAGTGCGATCTCATCTTCCTTCGTTACGAAGCGCAGGATCTGACGCAGCAGCTCCACCGGCTTTTCCGCCTGATGGATCTTATCCTTCTTGCTGGTGGGGGCGACGTCAAAGACGGTGGGCAGCATGCCGGCTGCGCCGGACATAAAGTGCTCTACGCCGGGCTCAGCCTTGTCCTTCTTGGCGTCCGGGCGGAGATCGCGGGCGCGGCCCTTGGAGAAGAAGCAGATATCCTCTGTGTTCTTGGACTTACGACCGGTGTTAGCAACAAAGTCACCTTTCTTCCACGGAACACGCGCATAATATTCAAAACCTGCTTTGCGTGCAAGGTCTTTGACGCGGTACAGATACTCGTAGTTGTCGCCGTTCTCCTCCGGCAAAAACTCAACCAGGAAATGGCCCGGCTTGAGCACGCGAAGCTTTTCTTTGAAGTCCTGCTCTCCATACTGGAATAGATCATAGTCAGCGAAGTTGCGGTTTCCGCCCTTGAGACTGCTGGTGAGTTGGTAGGGGTGATCCGTGATGAGGGCATCAATGCTATTGTCCGGGATGAAGGAGAGATCCCTGCCGTCTCCGTTGATGAGCAGGCACTTGTTCTCCCTCCCCTGCTCATCCGTCCTTGTGACGGTATACAGGCCCTTACCAACGCGCTCAAAGAGCCCCTTCTCAATGCCCTCATAGATGCGGGCACGGATACTGGGGACATTCACGTCGCGCTTCTGGTGGTCCAGGACGTGCTCTTCGGCCTCCTGGAGGGTGAAATATTCAGTGTCTTGGAAATAATCAAAGAGGGTGGCCTGGATGCCTTTCTGGGCTTCTGCCATGAGGGATCAGCTCCTTTCGATGGTTAGCGTTCGGGGTTCGGGGTCTTGACCGGCGTATCCGGTGAAGCATGGGAATCACCGGTGCGGATAGATGCGGACTGGATCGTATCATCTAAAGCCGGCTTTTGCATGCGAATTCTTTTGAGTAAGGATTCTTGTTCTATGACCATTGTCTTTTGGGTCGGATAAATTCTGTTAAACCTTTCATCCAAAGACTCGACTTCAACCATGGTTTTGGGCGGAAAAATGAGCATATTTGCAAAAATGCCGGAAATCTTAAAATGGCCAATATCCTTACTGCCGCTAAAAGTTGTCCAGCCACCATAGCCCTGAGCGCGTTGCATTTTATTATGAATATCATACTCAAAATCAAGTTCCTGTCCGATAGAAAACGGGGTTTCGACCTCCAAAGCATCGGGAACACGGTCATCACCAATGTGTTTCATGGTTGGCACAACAATTTTATTCAAAGACATACTCAAATCCTCCTCTTTAGTACAATCTATATACCGAAATTCCGGCTTTTTTAAAAAAATAAATTTACTTTTTCAATTAAAATCCATTAGTCAATAACTTTATTTTATCAACAAGCCTATCATAAGAAACTATATGTAACCCCGGCGTTTCTCTTTCTAATTGAGCACGCATCTGCCTTGAAATATCATCCATTCTCGACCGGCGCCCCGCAACCAAACAAGAAGGTGACCTGGATGCCTTTCTGGGCTTCTGCCATGAGGGATCAACTCCTTTCTGAGGTTAGCGTTCTGGACCTTGACTTTTGACCGGAACATCCGGTGAAGCGTGGGAATCTGCAGTGCGAGCGGAGGCGGACTGGATTTGTTCGGAAAGAGACGGCTTTAATGATTTTTTAGTAAAAGAGTTCGCAGGGGCAATATCCCGGAACAGGTTGGATGAATCGAAGTACACAAACCGGCCATCGGGCGTCTCTCCCACAGCCGTGTAATGGAAGGCACTGCGGGCGATGCCGGACAAGTATTGTTTCTGCCCCAACAAGGAAATTGCTTCCTCGCGGGAAATCGGCATAGATCCCAGCTTATACTTCGTTTTGCTTTTCTGAAATGCCTTCTCAATCTGCTGGAAGTCTCTCTCGGGGTGCCCCCACTCCTGAAGCATTTTCTTGTCGTCTGCTGTTAGTTTCATGGTGCTTTCCTTTCTGCCCAACGGGCGATCACGTCTTTTTTTAAGATTCTCCTCTTTTCTGACCGGCTGATGCTCAAGCTGCTGGGCAGCGTCATAAACCTCTTCGAGAGCCTTATCAAAGGCCTTTTCTTTAAGACCGATAACCTGAGAAAATAAATATTCTGCTTGCAGCAAAAGTTAAAAAGATAAAAGAGCTGGAAGCTGAGGTGAAACGCTTAAAAGAAATTCTTCAGAGAAAATACGGGGAAGAATATTCGGATTTGTGATTCCTTGAATGGCACATTACACCGCTAAGGCTGTAATGTGCCATTTATTTATTGATTTCAACGTGTTTGCGAAGGCATATTCTTCGCAGGAGATTCACCAGAACATGGGGCGGTTGCTCTTGCCTCGGCCTCTTGGATTTGGGCTGTCAAAGGTTTGTGAGTTTGAGTAAAGTTAGGGTATTCTATCTTCACAACCCGTTCTATAAAAGACTTGACCCACGAAGCATCCATAAACTCTTTTCTCCAGTCTTCGAAATCCCTTATAGGCTGCTCCATGCGTTCAAAAGAAATAACAAATTTTTCGCCAATAAACCTATCAAGGTAACCTCCGGCGTAATAAGGCTCTATGCCATACAAATTGCCATCACAATCTACCACAAACAAACCGTTATTGTCTTTTATCTTTAATAACTTCAAGTTTTTTTCTTCCAGCTCTGAAACTATGTTTCCAAAATTCAAAACAATATTATTCTTTTCCTGTTCCAGAACTTCCTTTTCTTTTCCCATAAATTATCACGTCCTTTCGAAGATAAATAGTTAAATGCTATTGTCCGGGATGAAGGAGAGATCCCTGCCGTCTCCGTTGATGAGCAGGCACTTGTTCTCCCTCCCCTGCTCATCCGTCCTCGTGACGGTATACAGGCCCTTACCCACGCGCTCAAAGAGCCCCTTCTCAATGCCCTCATAGATACGGGCACGGATGCTGGGGACGTTTACGTCGCGCTTCTGGTGGTCCAGGACGTGCTCCTCGGCCTCTTGGAGGGTGAAGTATTCAGTGTCTGGAAATAGTCAAAGAGGGTGGCCTGGATGCCTTTCTGGGCTTCTGCCATGAGGGATCAGCTCCTTTCGCCTGTACGAAAATCTCTCTATAGGTTATATACGCCCAAACCGCAGTATTTCCCAAAAATTTTGGGGGAAATTAAATGCCTAAAAAGGAGAAAGTGCTCTGTCCATATTATAACAGTTGCGGTATAATATGCAATATATAATTTCCTTTCGGGAATAATACTAACTGCAGAAACAATGAGTAATCGAAACAAAAAAGGCAAAAACAAAAGCCACCGTACTGGTGGCTTTTGCTTAAAAATCTTAACGTCCGCCAGGACCATCCGGACCGGACTTACTATCACGTCCAGTGGGGTGAGTCGTCCTGGACTGCGCCCCTGAAATCTGCTCAGCTAAAGATGACTTTTGTGTTTTCCAAAGCGCCATTGGATGTTCTTTGATGCGTTGAAGAATACTTGGATCCTGAAAGAGTAGTTCAGGAGTATATTGACCACGAGAAAAATTGTGGAGAAATTCAAGTTCAGGTTTGAGATGATTAAAATAGCGTCATCTGTTTACACGCTAATCGTTCTAAAGATTTTTCGTAATATTCTTGTTCTATTTCAAATCCAATATAATTACGATTGTTGTTAATACAAGCCAAAGCTGTCGAACCACCACCCATAAATGGGTCTAATATAATATCATCCTCATTGCTGCTTGCAAGTAATAATCTTGCAAGCAGTTTTTGTGGTTTTTGGGTAGGATGTATGCGGTCTTTTTCTTCATAAAAATTCACATCATCCCATACATCTGTTAACCCAATTTGTGCATGATATGTTTGGCTAATCTTATCATAAGGAATATCAAATTCTAATATTTCTTGAAGTTTATTCCACATTTCTTCGGTGGGTAATTGCGCGCAAACATTTTTGCCTGTACAAATACTCCACATACCGCCACCGTTTGATTTGACACCCAACATCTCATTGATTTGTTTTGCGGAATAACCTAATTCTTTTTGCCTTTGCTTTAAAAAGGATTTTGCAAAAGGTTTGGGATCTTTACATAAAAATAAAATACTTTCGGTCACATTAGGGAACATTCGATAATTTTTAGTTGCTCGCCCAGATACAGCTTGCATGCCTTTATTTAATACTATTTGTTGTCTAAGTTCAAAACCATGCTTTTCTAAAATAGGCAGCAATCTACTTAACATTCTAAAATAACCAAACAAATAGAAACTACCGCCCTTTCTTAAAACACGGGCAGCTTCTGCAATCCATTTTTCTGACCATTCAAGATAGTCTTCTTCTGTTCTCCAAAGATAATCCCATTTTTCGCCGATAACCTTAAAATATGGTGGATCCGCGATGATAAGGTCTATAGACGCCTCATCTATCATTTGATTCATTCCGGCGACGCAATCTATATTATAAATAATGTTTGTATCCATTTTTTTACCTTCTCTGTATTTATCGAACCTGATCTCCATTAGCTAAAACAAAATACTGTTCATATTTCACATTGAGCACATTAGCAATTTGATTTAGCTCATCTTGTGTAACCGTATTTCTCTTAAGTTTAACACTGAAATTTTGTGGTGTTTGATTTATTCTTCTTGCCAATTCTGACAAACTTACGCCAGAACGCACACAAAGAACTCGTATCTGTTCAGAAGTAGTCATAATAAGCCTCCATACAACTATTATCACAGTTGACATTATAAATCGTTTGATTGATAATATCAACTGTTTCTTTGAGAAACGAGGGTGGCAAACTCGTTAAGTTAAGTTGATATGCAAAAACGAGGGAGACCTAAACTCAAGTCTGACAATGAAACAAAAAGAAACCTTTGAAAAATTCAAGGACTGCACAAGTGAACTGTCCTGCATCACTGAGTGTGAAGCGTTCAGTTCAGGATTTATCTTGGCCACTCGCATCATGGCGGAAGTGATGCAAGGCTTGGAGGAGGCCGAGAATATGCTACAAACCACAGTAATTTCTAAATTATAAAACAACTCATAAAAATCAAAAATCCGAACGTATCACCATTGATGATAATGTTCGGATTTTTTGACTTGTGGTGGAGCTGAGGGGAGTCGAACCCCTGTCCGAAAGCGCTTTGACAAGACTTTCTCCGGGCGCAGTCAGGTTTCAGCGTTCCCTCTCCGCGCAGACACCTGACAGACTGCGCGGTTCGGTAGAGTCATAATACATGGGCGGGGCAACTCTTACCCGCCGCACGTCCGCCGCATAAACGACGCCTTCCCCGGCCTGCGGCCTCTCCGGTTCAGACGGCTGCCTTTAGTTAGGCAGCGACAGCAATACGATTGTTGTCAGTTAATTTTTAAGTTGCCCGTTTTATGGCGGTCAGGCGCCGCCGCCCGCTTATCCAGCCTCCACACCCCCGTCGAAACCGGTGCAGCCCCATATTGGGGATTTTTTGGGTATTGTTCCAATACCCGGGGAAAATCGGTGCAGCCCCATGAGGGGTTTTCGCATTGTGCGACACTGGGGAACAGTACAGCCCATAAGGTTTTTGCGCGCTGTGCACACACAACCCATGGGAATATTTACATATGTGTGGGGGAGGGGGACCCTCCCCCACGCAGAAAACTTATCTTCCGAAGGGATCGGCCAGCTTCTCCGGCTCCGGATACGTCACGCCCTGGGTGTCCACGGTGACCTTCGCCATGACCTGGTCCTTCTTGGGCTTGTTGGTCATCATGTTCCGGGGCTGGTTGGCGATGCGGTCCACCACGTCCATGCCGTCCATCACGCAGCCGAAGGCGGCGTACTGCCCATCCAGGTGGGGCGCGTCCTTGTGCATGATGAAGAACTGGCTGCCGGCGCTGTCCATGGGCTGCGCCCGAGCCATGCTCAGCACACCGCGGGTGTGGCGCAGATCGTTCTGCACACCGTTGGCGGCGAACTCGCCCTTGATGCAGTA